>ERZ506877.5-NODE-5-length-296809-cov-27.6346_pt1 | contig 296809 bp, 242 predicted proteins | sample MGYA00512907_ERZ506877 | MGnify/ENA metagenome assembly ERZ506877
CAAACCAACTTTTACTCGCACTTTACATAATATATTACTTGTCATAATCGAATTTATGATAAGCTACTCATAATGCTGAAGGTCTGCACGTCAACAGTGTTCATCTTCAATACGCTTGCAGCACCAAGCACGCTTCCGTTCATTGCCACTAAAACACCTTTCCCTTTGGACTCTTTTGCTCCGGCCACAACGACGGCATTGTATAAGTTAAGAGGTCCGTCGGCGCTGATTGCGGTAGAGGGGCGCATTGCTCCGACCAGAACTACCGGTTTGTCGCTCTTGACCGTCAGGTTGAGGAAATAGGCCGTTTCTTCCATCGTATCGGTTCCGTGGGTAATTACGATGCCGTCGATGTCAGAGCGTTTCAGAAGCTGGTTGATTTTCTTTGCAAGAGTCAGCCATACATCATCGTTCATGTCTTGTGAACCTATCTTGACAATTTGTTCGCCGGTTACGTTAGCTATGTTTTTAAGTTCGGGTACGGCATCGAGCAGCGTACCGATGGCTACTTGTCCGGCAGTATAGTTGGTGGCGGTTGCAGATGTTCCGGTTCCGGCAATGGTTCCGCCGGTGGCAAGGATATGGATGTTAGGCTTCTGCTGAGCGAAAGCCATTGTGACGGAAAGCAGTAGCATAACGGCTACCATGCTGAGTTTTTCTAATCTTTTCATAACTTAATTTGTTTGAATTAAAAAATAGGTTAAAGGTAAATATGCTTAGAAAAATTGTATGAATAATAATCCCAAGGCTATGGCAACTGCCGTAGAGACGATACCCGGCATCATAAAAGAGTGGTTGAGTATATATTTACCGATTCGGGTGGTTCCTGTACGGTCAAAGTTGATGGCTGCAACTACGGTAGGGTAGTTCGGGATGAAGAAATACCCGTTTACGGCAGGAAACATGGCTATCAGCATATATGGCGATATGCCCAAAGCAATGCCCAGCGGTACTAAAGCGCGTACTGTGGCTGCCTGACTGTACAGCAGGATAGACATGACGAACAAAGCGATGCCGAACAGCCAGGGCATCTGGCGTACGATACCTTCGATAGAGGCGGTGAGTTGCGCCATATTTCCATTCAGGAATGTATCGCCCATCCAGGCAATGCCGAAGATGGCGATTACAGCCTGCATTCCAGCCGGGAAGACAGAGCCTTGTGTTGCTTTTATTCCGTCTGTCTTAGTTACCAGCAAAATGAGGGCGGCAGCCGAAAGCATGATGATTTCGATAATGGCGGACATCCCTAAGGAAACTGTTTTTCCGTCAATCAGGAAAGAAGGACGCATCCCTTCGAATGAGCCGAAAAGAACGATAAATGCCGTGGCAAGGATAAATATGAGTACCGAAATCATAGCATGGCGTTTGTTTATTACATCGTCGATTTTCACTTTCTTGCCGTCGAAGTAGCCTTCTGCCATACGTTTTTGATATTCCGGGTCGTCAATCAGTTCTTTTCCCACGCGCATGGAGCACAATGCGCCTACCAGTACGCCGAGGATTGTTGCCGGAATCGTTATTTTGAGTATGTCGAATAAAGTGATGTCAAATCCGGCAAGCAGGCCGAGCAGTGCAACTGTAGCCGCCGAAATGGGACTTGCCGTGATGGCCTGCTGTGAAGCGATGACAGCGATACCCAGCGGACGCTCAGGTCTGATTTTGGTTTCGGTTGCAACTTCGGCAATGACGGGAAGAACCGAGTATGCCACGTGTCCTGTACCGGCTACGAAAGTAAACAGGTAGGTGACGATGGGGCTGAGGATAGTAACCTGAGACGGGTTCTTGCGCAGCAGTTTTTCCGCTAACTTTACCATGTAATCAAGTCCGCCGGCCGCCTGCATGCAGGAAGCTGCGGAAATAACGGCGGCTATCATCAACATTACGTCTATCGGTGGTGCGGTGGGTTGTAAGCCAAATACAAAAGTCAGTATGCCCAAACCTACGCCGCCCATTACTCCGAGACCTATGCCGCCTAAGCGTGCACCTATGATAATAGCGGTCAGTACAAATAATAATTGTAAAACCATATACTTATTATTTAAAAAATTAGATAAGGTTGTTATATTCTCTACTATTGGCTAATTTCTAAAATAATCCCTTATATAACAATAATAGGGGGTGAATTTGTTGTATTTATTATTTTATATTTTATAAATTAAGCATATATTAACTATTTAGTGGTTTGGGGTGATAATCCTGTGTATTCTTACATTTTGTCATATTATATATAGTAATATGTGTATAAAAAAGCTTATATTAAATGTTGTTAACCTAATAATAAGTATTATTGTTTACAAAACAATTTATGCTATCTTTGGTTATTCTTTGATGACCGCTTATTGAAATAGTTAATAAACATATATTATGAAAGAAGAACTATCTACAAAAACTCGCACAGAAAGCGATTTAATCGGCAGCCGTGAAATACCGGAAAGCGCCATGTATGGAGTACAGACTCTCAGAGGTATCGAGAATTTCCGTATCAGTAAATTTCATCTGAACGAATATCCTTTGTTTATCAACGCTCTTGCCATTACCAAAATGGGAGCAGCCATTGCCAATTCCGAACTTGGTCTGCTTACCGGGCAGCAAACGGATGCTATCCTTAAAGCCTGTAAGGAGATACTCGAAGGCAAGCACCACGAGCAGTTCCCGGTAGACATGATTCAGGGGGGAGCAGGCACCACTACCAATATGAATGCCAATGAGGTAATAGCTAATCGCGCGCTTGAAATCATGGGACATAAACGCGGCGAATACCAATACTGTTCACCGAACGATCATGTCAATCGCTCGCAGTCCACCAATGACGCTTATCCTACCGCCATACATATAGGAATGTATTATACTCACCTTAAACTTGTGAAACATTTTGAGGAGTTGATCGATGCGTTCCAACGCAAAGCCGAAGCGTTTAAACACATCATTAAAATGGGACGTACGCAGTTGGAAGATGCCGTGCCCATGACTCTCGGACAGACATTCAACGGATTTGCCAGCATTTTGCGCAATGAGATAAAGAACCTGAACTTTGCGGCGGAGGAATTCCTTACAGTCAATATGGGAGCTACCGCCATCGGCACGGGTATTGCGGCAGAACCGGAATATGCGGAGAAATGCGTGAAGGCTTTGTCGAAGCTTACCGGATGGGACGTGAAACTGTCCGGTGACTTAGTGGGAGCTACTTCGGATACTTCTTGCCTTGTAGGCTACTCCTCGGCTATGAGAAGAGTTGCGGTGAAGATGAACAAGATATGCAATGACCTTCGTCTGCTTGCATCCGGTCCGCGTTGCGGATTGGGAGAAATCAATCTGCCTGCCATGCAGCCGGGGTCTTCCATTATGCCGGGTAAGGTTAACCCGGTTATCCCTGAGGTAATGAATCAGATATCCTATAAGGTAATCGGCAACGACCTTTGTGTGGCTATGAGTGGCGAAGCAGCTCAAATGGAGCTGAATGCAATGGAACCCGTAATGGCGCAATGTTGTTTTGAGTCTGCCGATTTGCTGATGAACGGATTCGATACCCTGCGCACGCTCTGTATCGACGGTATTACCGCTAATGAGGAAGTATGCCGCAGATATGTACACGATAGCATCGGTGTGGTTACGGCTCTTAATCCGGTTATCGGTTATAAAAATTCTACCAAGATAGCCAAAGAAGCTCTTGCAACGGGAAAAGGGGTCTATGAACTGGTTCTGGAACACAACATTCTTTCCAAAGAAGATTTGGATACTATCCTGAAGCCCGAAAACATGATTAAGCCCGTGAAGTTGGACATAAAACCCAATATCTAAGGAACGGGTTTTCGGAGCGGTAAGGCTTTGAATATAAGTTGCGCGGATTTACACAAGACGGTTTATGAATGACTGAACGGTCATTAGATGCTGTCTGTGTAAATCCGCGCATTTCGTGTGGGGTATGAGTTAAATATTTGCAAAGAGTTCATACTCTATTTGTTTTGTTATGCCTAATTAGTTTCTTTTGTGACAGGAAATCTATTTATGAATACTTAAAAACAAAGAAAAATGAAGCGACTCAGATCATTGGTACTTGGCCTATTCGCATTGTGCAGCATGGTAGGTATGGCGCAGGAAGCAGAGGCAGACGATACCGGTTATATTGTGAAAGTGGGGCAGGTGGCTCCCGATTTTACCGTTACGCTGACAGACGGCAGGACCGTTACGCTTTCCGATTTCCGTGGCAAGGTGGTTATGTTGCAGTTTACGGCAAGCTGGTGTGGTGTATGCCGTAAGGAGATGCCTTTTATCGAAAAGGATATATGGCAGAAGCATAAGTCCGATCCGGATTTCATGTTAATGGGCATCGACCGTGACGAGCCGTTGAATAAAGTCATAGCTTTTGGCAAGTCCACAGGCGTTACCTATCCGTTGGGATTGGACCCGGGGGCTGATATTTTCGCCAAATATGCGTTGCGCCAAGCAGGTATTACCCGTAATGTATTGATTGATAAGGAAGGACGCATCGTGATGCTCACCCGCCTTTATAATCCGGAAGAGTTCTCGGCTTTGGTTAAGAAGATTGATGAACTTCTGAAATAACCTGTTCCCGTTTAGAACGAAAAGCTTGTTCCGGCATTTAGCGACATCATGATGTCGCTCCCCTGCACATTATCCTGCATTAGCAGTTCCTTGCCGTAAATGCGGATTTTGGGTTCGAGGAATACCTTGAAGCGGCGACCCACCCGGTAAGATGTTTGCAGTCCCGCTTCTCCGCCGATAAAGAAGCGGTTCTCATGTTTCATCCGCATAGAAGCCACTATTCCGGCAAATAGCTGTACGTCGTATTTGCGTTCGGGGTCATATCCCGTCATCAGATTGGTAAGGTTCAGCATATAGTCAAGGCTTCCGCTTGCCATATCATAATCCAAGGTTTTCCCTTTCCGGTCTGTGGACAGAGGTCCGTAATCCGCTGCTAAACGGAGTGATGACAACGGGGTGAAAATGCGTCCTACGCTTGCTGTGACCATGTAATCGAAGTAGCGTTTCGGTTCATACCGTTTCATTTGTATGGGAACGGAGAAACCGATTGCGCCGCTTACAAAGAAAGAAGGCTTAAACAAATCACGGTTTAAAGAGCGTGCCATACGGTTTTCTTCATCGGTACGCTGTATCTCTATACCTATATTGATACTGTACAGATTGTCTGTGAACTTTTTGGCTACGTATCTGCCTTCTTCCTTTTCATTGGTCTTTAATGAATAGGATGCCAGACTGGTGCGTGGCTCTGCAAATAAAGAAACATCGCCCCAAAGCCGGTATTTAAATTGCAAGCCGCCTGTAAATCCCGTATATCCGCCTTTTGCGGGCCGATAACCATTTTCTTTTTGAATATATCCCAGTTCACCGCCCGCCAATACATTGACGGAGAATTTGGGACTGAGTTGCCTGCCGTTAAAAAAATAAGTGGCATCCAGCATACCTTCCAGGCGCCCCCCGGCGTATGCGGACATCTCATAAAACTCTTCACCGGCCGAACTCGCCGAAGAGGCGATTACTTTCTTATGCCAGGTATCGGCCGATTTGAATGCCGACAGCCGTAAGCCGAATGCCGGTATCAGCCATTTGCCGGCAGACAGGCTGATGTGCGGGCCGATGGAGTTTGTCAGTCCCATTTCACTTGTCAGGCGGGAAGCTTGAAACTGCCCGCCGGCAGCGATGCCGATAAAGGTATTGTCCAAAAAATGATTGCCTTCCAGTATGCGCATTTTGCCGAAAGGCTTCCATGCTTTCAGGCGGTAGTTCATTCCTACGGTCGCACCGTAGGTCATGTCATATTTATGCCAGTTCTTTTGAAAGGAATGGTCTATGCCGTCACTCATAATGGTGAAGCGGGGTTCCAGATAAAAGTCCACATGTGCGGTAGGGTGCAGTTTCAGTTGGAAACCTAAATGCAGGTCGGCCACATGTTCCACTCTGCCTGCCAGTGCAGATAATTGATAGCCGACTCCCGCTACGGTCAGGAACTCGAAGATACGTCCGGGATTGTAGCCGTTGACGTAGGATGATACATTCAGCAGATAATCCGCCTGCAGGCCGAAACGCAATAGGGTTTCGTTGTCTATTTTGCGCGAGAAGTTACCCGCCAGCAATGAGGCACGCAGGGCATGGGCGGGGGCGAACTGCCAATTGGCGGCGATACCGCCCACGGGACCGGTGTTGAAATCCGTGTTTCCGCGCGGAATCATTTTGTCCATGCCGCCAAACAAGGAGATATACACATTATTTTTCCATAGTGTGTCGAAAGGCACTGCATCCGGATGCTGGTAACGTCTTTGGAACATCTGCCGGGTAGCATCGAATCCTATGCCGACGGTATCTTTAGGATGCGTTGCCGGAGAAGGATTATTGCCCGTTTGCTGTTGGGCAAAGGCAAAAGGTATCAGTGTGTGCAGTACAATCAATATAATCAGTGGTTTCTTCATGATGTTCAACTCTCCATATCCGTTTAATAAAGTTTCCAGTCGCCCTGGTCGTAATATTCCATAAATTCCTTGCTGATTTCACCGTCGTTAACGGCTATTTTGTAGTATTTCTCATCCAGTTTGACGATTTCTTCCAACTTCTTGCAGGCTTCGTCAAAGTCGAGGGCGTTATCGTAGCTCCATTCATACAGTTTCTTTTCCCGGATGTAAATCACCAGTTTCATGTATTTAGTCATGGCCGTTTCAGGCAGTTCTTCCAATGCTTTCTGTGCTTCTTTGTTGTAATTGTCCGTTTCCATAGCCATGCACATTACAATATTATTGAGCGGTGACGACTCCTTTACCAATTTGAATACCTTTTTACGTTCCTCGCCCTCCTTTACGGTGGCTGCACCCCGGTAGTCGTAGTATCCACCCAGACAGTTGGCAAATGCCTTTATCATCTGGAAGCGTTCGGTATCCGGAAGTTTGTCGGCAAGGATGCTGGCCTCTTCAAAGTTATAGGCGCGTATGTACATTGCGAGCTGGTTGGCAACGATTGTTTCGGGGTTTACCTCAGTCTTGGTTATGCTGATGCCGTCATTGAAAGAGTCCACCATGTTCACTTTCCGCTTAAGGTCAATCAGGGGTTTCAGTATCTCTACGTCGAAAGTATCCCTGCGTAGCAGCGCTATTGCAAGGTTGTTTGCCGCCAGAATCCACGGCTTTTCTTTCCCTTTCGTGTCGTAGGCCATTGTTTCCCTGTAAGCGCGCCGATAGAGTTTCTCCGCTTCTTCCGGGGCTTTTATCATCCGGAACAAATGCCAGTACTCGTATCGGGTAAACGATTTTTTGCCATCGGCGTATTGAGGGTCGTGCAAGTATTTGTCCAATATTTCATCCGGATTCAGTTCACGGAATATTTCATGTTTGTATTCGTACTGTACGGTGCGTAGTTTGGGCAGCCGTTCTTTGATGATGGTGGAGTAGTAGGGCAGACGCGATACGGCGGCAAACTGCGCATCCGGATTCTTATATTTCCCGGTGATTTCCCTTATCTCCCGCGCTTCCGCAGTGAGGCTGTCCCGTTCCAGTAAATCGGCTACTTCATTCCAAGTGGCAACACGGGTTTCCGTAGGATGTTTGTATACCCGGCTCCATTTGGCGGCAGGTATTACCGAAGTGATTTTCCGTAGGGCGAAAGCCGTTCGTTGCTTGGCAAGCGCAAGGTTGCTGGCATAGCGTCCTTCGGGAGACGATACGCCGGTTATCTTAAATTCTTTCAGTGTGGTGCCCTCACCGTTTACGATGTTCATCAGGTCTTCCTGCAACTTGTTCATCTGCACCACATTGGCAGAGTCGGCAGGATCCAGTTCGGCCTTGCCCACAAGGAATGTCAGCGAAATATTGCCTGCCGTATTCCGGCGTTCGCGCCGGGGCGTTTCCTTGTATTTATCGGGGTCTAATTCAAAATCGGGGAACGAGAACTCCAGAAACTGCAACGGGCGTTTTATTTTGCAGGTAGTCATTTTCCATTCCGCTTCGTATGTAGGGTGGGTATAGTCTGCTATAATAACTTTGGACAATACACTGTAAATGCGTCTGGGGTCGGGTACGGGTACCGAGTCATTGATGTCCAGGTTGAAGCGTGTGGCATCCAGTTGGCGGCGGGTATTGATATAGGGAGCCAGTTTGTCGTTCCTGATGTCGTAGGCCATGCGGCGGTCTTGCGTCAGTCCGTATTCGGGGCCGTCCATAACTGTCGGGTCCATGTAGCTCACTATCTCTTCGGTGGTACAGTCCATGATATAAGGTTGCATGATGAGCCGGCGGTTGGGCGCGCCGTAATTGCTGGGAATGGCTACCGAGTTGTTTACAATCAGTTTGTTGCCCACTATTTTCCCGGCTACGGGCCGGGGTTGCGGGTTTGGGTTTTCTGCCACAACTTCCACCTCCTCAAGAGCGATGCCGCCGTCGATGTTGGCGTTTATCTCCTGTTTGTAATTCACTTCGCGCAGTTCGTTTTTCATTTGCACGTTAAAGATTAGCGCGCCGTTTTCCGCTACACGTATTTCATAGTATCCGTCGGCGCCCGCCACGGCATCGGCGTCGAAGAGCAATGTTCCGCCACCGCCGGTTTCAAGCGCTTTCAGGGCATCGCGTGCCGAGGCCACGGTATTGAAAGCAAAAATACGCACGGTCTCTCCCATGGGGAAGGGGCGCGGCTTTTTTTCACCTTCGGGCAGGTTCAGCACTTTGCCGGACACGATAGTGATTTGTTGCGCCATGCTTGATGCGGAAGATAAAATCATAGCAATGCAAACGGCTGATGTTATGATGAAATTTTTCATGGCGGTTATTCTTTATTTGAAGATATAGGATATGGAGACACCTATTTTGATAGGCAGCAGTTTATAACCGTTGGCGTTGGCTTGTGCCGTTCCGTCGGTGTAGTCCTCTATGTTATCGTTTTTGTAGTATTGTTTTTGCTTGAAGTACACGGCGCCGAATCCGCCGTAAAACTCTACGTTGAGGCGTCGGTTCAGGTTCAGCGCATAGCCGAAGGTAATCCCGGCGCCGGCAGCATCGCCCTGATAGATGCGGTCTCCCCATGTGATGTCGTAGGACACGCCGAGAGCGGCTATTCCCACAAATTCCCGTGTCATGGGGCGTCCGTTAAACCAATAGCGGTATTCGGGCAGAAGACCTATCATTTTGGCTTTGTTGCCATAGATGTTGACTGCGCCGAAAGCCGAGATGTCGATACTGCTCCGTTCGCCCACAACGAATTCGCAGCCGATGTTGGGAGCCATGGCGGCAAGCATCAGGCCGTTGGTCTTTACTGCCAGTTGCTGGGCGTGCAGGGTAGGGAAACTGCAAAGTAGCAGCAGAAAGAAGATGCTGCTTAAAGAGAGTGTATGGTGATTGGTTTTCGGCATATCGGTTTTTAGCGTTTTGTTGGTTGGGATTTGTAAGTTCCGTTCTATTGAAATGTATGTTCCGTACCCTTGTTCCAGTCGTTTACGGAAGCTTTTGCAGCCATGCTTTGCGTATATAGGATGTTGAGGGTGGTTATGCTGCCGGCTTCCAGTACGATTAGCGGGGGAGTGTTTGCACCGGCATCGGCTTCGTCGAACACTACGATGTCTTTTTCGCTTCCGTCCGGCTCTTTTATACTGAATGTCAAGCGGCGGAGCGCACTGATAGTCTCATGCCCGTATGGCAGCAGCAGATAATCCTTTTGAATGCCGGCTGTTCCGGGGATAAGGTTGAGCGGGGATGCTTCGTTCCGGTAATCGGAGCTGACGGATGTACCGGTGTCCGGATTGTCGGATGTGATGTCGCCTGTTTGCAGGTCCATTGTCCCTGTTTGTCCCTCACGGGTGGTAAAACCAATGCTTTGCAACACCGGGTATGAGTCCGCCGTATATTCGGGGCGGTCGGTGGATATGTTGAGGCGTAGCCGTGCCAAGGCATGTTTCAAGGAGACGGCAATGCCTGCTGCGGTTGCAGCCGCTTTCTTGCTGCCTTTGGTCTCACCGGTGTAAAGGTAGTCTGTGGCGTCCTTTGCTTCCAGAGCGGCGGTAACGGGAATGGATACTTTACCGTTTTCGTCTGCAGCGGCTGTTGCCGTATAAGGATAATAACCGTACAGATAGAGCGTGTCCTGCCGGGCAGGGTAGTACACTTTTGTTCCTTCCGGCTGCAAACTCAGTTGTCCGCCCTCTGCATATTGATAGGGAAGATTCTGCAAGTATGGGGTGCTGAAATTACTGTCTCTCATCAGAAATATACCTATTTCATCTCCTGTATTCAGGGCCGTGCCTTCAATGACGCTCCGGCCGACGGTAGTCTCTACGGTGCATACCGATGCCCTCAGCCGCACTTCCACAGCCCTCTCCCCGTCATCGGGAAGAGGAACTGTGGCAGTGTCTGTGTCGCATCCTGCCAATAACAGGAATGCGAGGCCGAACAGGTACGATATGTTTTTCTTTTTACTCATTACACTTCTTCTGTTTTTATGCGGGTGCTTTCCGCCTTTACTCTATGGGTACGTCTACGGAGTCACCGCCCGGTTTCCAGGTAGCTAAAGTGGCGGTAGCGTTGATTTGTTGGGTGGCGTAGATGCCGATACGTACGTTGTAGTAATAGCCGGCATAGAACAAATTGTCACTTTTGCCTGAATCGACGGCGGGAGCGGGGGCATTGACGGGGATGTCGCGTACAATCAGGTCTTGCGGCACTCCACTGGCATCGGGAGCCATGATGGTGACGTCCATCAGGAATTGTTCCATGTCCGGTTTCACCATCAGATAGCCTTGTATCAGCGGGTTGGCGCTTGACACGCCGTTAAGCGTATATTGTCCGCCTTCGTATTTCTGGACATAAATGTCTTTGGAAACTTCGACGGTTCCGTCGGCATTGTCGTCCGTAAAAGTAATATTGCCTTTGCCGTCGTCGGTGGCTTCCCGCATAAGCAGGGAACCGTTGTCGGTAAAGGTCAGTTTCCCGGTCAGAACGTTGAGGGTGGCCGTTGTGCCGTGGCTTTTAATGGTGATATTCTTCACTTTCATGTTTTGGACGGCTGTTCTGTCCTCTTCGGACTGCTCGGTGGCGGGAATCACGGAGAAACGCAACTGTGCCAGTTGGTGCTCGAAGTTGATGTTGGGTATCCACGGATAGTCCTGTAGCTTTTCAGAGGCTGCCTGGTTCAGTTCGTGGTGATACTTCAACTGGCGGATGTATTGGGCTTTATAGCCGGTCAGGGAAGCGTCGTTCTTTACATCCTTTTTCAGGTAAATGCTGTTTGGCGCTATCTCTCCGGCGGTGGCATTGTTCCAGATGATGTCCTGCGAGCCGTCGAAGCGGGCGAATGTTATTTCCGGCTTTGCGGCACTTATGGTTTGGCCTTCCTGATAAGGGGCGTAGCCGTAGAAGCTATAGTCGTATTTCTTCTGCATCGGGTAGTAGTACACACCGTTTGCGGCATTGTTTTTATATAATGTGATTTTCTGTGCCAGGTCATTCTCCAAACCGTCCGGCTTTACGTCGGAGCCGTCTTGCTTGGGCCAGGCGGTTACTGCTGCCTGTATATTGTTCAGCAGAATTCCATAGTTCTCCGTATCGCCCCATGCTGCGGCTCTGTTGACATCGGTAATGGCGGTGTTGGTGGTAGCGTCATTGGTGGCAAGGGCGAAAATGCCCAATCGGGTAGTAGCGCCGCTGGTCTCATCGTATAGCTTATCCAGCGGTGCGCGTGTTACGCCTACGCTGGCTCCTATACGTGTCTCTATTCCACCCAATTGGATGATTAGCCGTCCGTTCGGCGATTCGAAGTCGTTGTCGCTGACCGGTTGCTCTATTACGATATCCTCGTTTTGCGAGCAGGCTGTCATGCAAAGGGCGGCTGCCAGCATCCATAAATTCTTTTTCATGATTGTAGTGAGTAATTGGTTAAACATATCGTTGCTCTCCTATGTTCCTCGGTATGGTACTTCCGGTACCATGCTTTGGTATTCCTTGTACCAACGTTTGGTAGCTTCCGTACCAACAGTTGGTAGCTCCTGTACCACGCTTTGGTATTTCAAGTACCAACGGTTGGTAGTTCTCGTACCGCCCGTTGGTAGTTGGATTGTTCTCAGGAGTTATTTCCCGATAGAGGAGCCGGTTCTTATTTTCCGTCTTCAATGTCGGTTTCAATGTCACCACCGTCTTCCCATGCGGTCAGCACTGCGGTAACCTCTATCTTTTCGAAACCATAGATTGTAATGTATACGTTGTAAGAAGCACCGGCCTTGAATTCTTTCACATCTTTTGAAATCTTGGACTGATCGATGATTAAGGGAGTATCCAGCTTCTCAACTTCTTTGTATGTAATCTTGTCACCGTCTGTTTCGTCTTTTGTATCTTCTACGTATTGTTTAAGGTCTATGGATAAGCTGATGTTTCCGTTAGGGAAAAACATAACAGGTTCACCCACTTGAGTTCCTTTAGCGTCGGGGTCACCTTCTGCCGGAATATTTTCATGACCATAAGGATACTTGGGCACTACCGGAGTGATTAAACCTTTGTCCGGGTCTAACTTGTTTTTGTTATCAGCATCTTTACTGCATACAACAAAAGGAGCGGTGGAGGCTCCGTTTCTTGCGGAAGTCGTAGTAGCCAGATCCATGTCGACAACATTTACCATGTCTTTCAAGGTAATCTTAGTAACTTGCATACCGAGTGTCTTATCCTGGCCGTCAGTGCTTTTGCGTTCCACCCAATTGCTGGCTTCATATTTATAGCCGGCTGCGCTTTCACTGCCTGCCCTTACGAAAAACTTCAAACGAGCCAGCTGATGGTTGAATTTCAGGACAGGAACAATACCTTTACGGGCTGTACGGGCGCCGAACTGGTATTTCATAAGTTCCGTCCACTCGCCGCTTAGCGTGGTAGCTATGTCTTTATATAAACTTTGGTCATTGGAAGCATCGTTCTCGGCCATATCTATGGTACTGGCTGCCAATAGGTCTTGAGTACCGTTGATTGTTACATTCTTCACTTTCTTCTCATCTGCCGTAATGGTTGCATCATCGTGGGTTGCATCGTCAACATGATAACCGTAGAATGTATAGGTGCCGTTGGTCGGGTAGTATTTGTATTGAATCACGCCGTTGTCGGTATCTTCTACATAATTGTTATAGATTCTGATTGCACCGTTATTGCCTTCGGTTGCTTTGGGGGCTCTGAACTGGAGAGTTGCGTTATCGAGAATCGGAGTTTTTGCTCCTTCAGCACCTTCTTCGGCTTCTAAGCCGGTGGCTCTGTCTACCATGTGGATATACAGTCGTTGGCTGTTCCACTTGTTGTTCTCGCCTTCTACATCGCCCACAGAGCCGGTTCCTCTGCTGAGGGCCGTAACCGTGGGTACGTCCACGCCTAATGCAATCACTGCCTTGTCATTGTTGCCGTCCGGATTACCGATACCCGGATCATTGTCCTTTGAACAGCTGCTCATTACTGCGAGCGCCATTGCTGCATAGAAAAATTGCTTTTTCATACTTCATTGAATTTTTAATTAATAAAAGAAAATATATAAATCTCTGTCTGTCTCAATTTTATTCTTCTCCTATCTCTATATCTCCACCGTTTACCCACGAGGCAGCCTGTACATTCAGCTTTATATCCTGCGGACCGTATATATAGGCGCTGATGTTATATTCGCGTCCGCCCATAAACCCACTGGAGAGGTAAGCGCCGTTTTCGTCTTTGTTGTACACGGCATCCTTTAAGTCGTAGCTGAAAGTCGTGATATAGGGTTCACTCCCGGTTGCGTCGGGATAATATACCGTATTTATAAGGAGCGTGGCATTGTTGCCCGGCGGCAGCAGGAAAACCCCGCCGTCTGTTGCCGGACGCTGGTTTACTTCCTTGTCCGCATCTTCTTCCCTTACTTGCATCGGATAGAGTGATTTTCCTTCTTCATCGGTCCATGCTATTTCTTTTCCCTCTGCATCACGTGCCGGTAATTTCCCCCGTTCTCCCTCTGTGGGGAAATGGACGCCTACGTTTGCAGGGTCGGACGAGGCTACAGTGAAAACGCCTTTGTTGACGCATTCTATCCAGACACCCGTGATGTAAACGATGTCTTTCGTGCTTTTACTGGCAGGATAGAATTTTAACTTGACGTATGAAAGCTGATGCTTCATGCGGATTATGGGCCAGATGTTGCGGCGTGCCGTGTACGTGCCGTAATAGCAGCTGCGCATGAGCTGGCGTTCGTCGGCGCCGAGCTGTTTCAGGCGGGCAGCCTGTTCGCTGTAGTCGGCAGCTATCTTTCGTCCGTTTTCCACATCTTCTATCAGCGCTTTGAGGTCGGCGGCAGCGGCGCACATCAGGTCTTGCGAGCCGTCTACGGTGACATCGAAGCAGATACGGTCTGCTTCGCGCTTCACTTCGCCCACTTGCGCATTGTCGTAGTAATAAGCAAAGAAGTTGAAGGCGTCGAATTCTTCCTGCAAATTGTAATAGGGGATGTAGCCGGAACTTTTCCAGTTAATGAACGAGCCGTTTCCTGCATAAGCAGCTCGTTTGCCGTGCAGTTTGCATTGCTCGGCGGTGAGTCCCAGTGCCGTGCATTCTTCGGCGGAGATTTCGTCCAGACTGCCGTCGATGAGGCAATAGCGCCGGTCGGCATCTTCGGCCCGGCGATGGGCATAGGTCATTCCGTTGGGATTATCGCGCCGGAATGCGTATACGAAGAAAGTGCCGTCGGCTATGCGTTTGCTGAAGTTTGTTTCGTCTGTGGGATCCAGCACTCCCGTACCGCGTGTCAATACATTATATATAGGGTCGCTGAATGCTACCATGACGGGCAGTTGCGTCTGGTCGCCCTGGTTGTCCTGATGATTGGGGTCATAGAGCGACTCGTCGCCGGTGTACAGATTACCGCAACCGGTAACAAGCAGCAGTATGCACCATAACGGCAGAATAAGTTTGTGCCGGTGTCTCCGCTTTTGCATGCTATTGCTATATGTCAGGCGTTTCATCTTTATATCTCTATTATTATGTCATCGTCCGGATTGGTGGGATCGTGCGGTTGCCATCCCATGCCGGTATCGTTGGGTACTATCTGGTCGGCCTTTATTACTAAAGGCGTTGTGATTTCGATGTTTACATCTTCTTTGCTGTAACGCAGGTATATTTTGCCGTCGCGCACTTCAATGAGCTGCGCTGCGGTCAGTTCGTCATAGGGATTGATGGCACCGTAGATGTAGCGGCTGTTTTTTACGGGATTGCCTTCCTCATCCACTACCGGTGCACCGGAAGAATCCAGTTGGGGAGTGGATACCTGCAAGGCAACTTGCAGGATGCCCGGTCCGTTGAGATGTCCTTTTGCCGCGCTGGGGATGACGCCGAGGGTGTGGAAATGGACCACGCATCGGTAAGTACCCTCTCCGGTTTGCGTAAACTCGTCCGGTTGTACCTGATGTGCCATCCGGTAGAGGCGGGTGGTGTCCAGACAGGCGTCGGCGATGTTGAAGCGTCCGCAAGCGCCGGACAATTCGATGATGGGCGCCGCGAGGTCTTCTCTTTTTATGTTTCCTTCGGTGCGGATATTGAAGACGATATTGATACGCTGGCTGATGCGTTGCATATCAAAATCCAGGATGGTCGGTTGTCCGGTTTGGATGTTTATGTTCTTTTGCACCGCATAGAATATGGGCGACTTTATTTCCTGCAGGTATTCATCGTCAGGATTGAAATCGGGCAGGTCATTGCCCTCTACGATGTCGGGCTTTTCATTGCCCATACTGCTGATTTGCAGATAAAGGTCTTTCACGCTTACCTTATTGTCGTGGATGTAATTGTCCAGATTTTCTATGCTGATGATGGGAGTAGGGGACTGCTCCGTATCGCCTGTCTGTGCCGGAACATCCGCATACTGCTCGTTGATGATAAAAATGTTGTACTCACCTCCGCGCAAGTAAAAAGAAGAAGCGGTTTCTTCCGGACTCTCTATTGAGTTATCTTCCGAATTTTCTTTTGTATTTGAAGCTGTCCGGGTGTCGGAAGACGTTTCCTGTTGCGTTATATTATTGTGCGTGGCAGGGTCTATGGATGTGTTGATGATGCCGCGGGTGCGCCAGGTGTTTATGATACGGCTTGCTACGATGTGCATTTCTGCCGGAATCTCATCTTTGCTGATGTCGCCCCAGTTGAGCCGTACACGCATGTCGGTAATGTGCGGATGTTCCGCTTCCGGACAGAGGTCTACCGAGGTGCAGGCACAGATGCAGCACAGCAGGCTGAGGGCAAGGTATGTCAGTGTCTTGTTCTTCATCCTTTATCCTCCTTTTCATCTTCTTCTTCACCGGAAGTATCTCTCTTTTCTTTGTTGGCGGCTGCCGCTTCCGGTTTTCCGTCTTTTTTCCGGTTTTTCCCGGAGTCTTTATCTTTCTTTTCCTTGGTATGCAGTTTGGCTTTCTTGGCAGCACGTTTGCCACGTTTGGCAGAATCTTGTGTTTCGGCTTTCTGCTTCAATTGGTCTTCACGTACTTTCAGTGCCTTGCGTATGGTCTTTTCTTGTTCGGAAGTGAGTGTATCGCTAAGTTGTATGCCCAAAGAATCGGCTACCTGTTTGCGCAGTTTGTCGGCAGCTTCTTTCAAAGCGAGTTCCTTGCGCTCTTGCTGCATCAGCTTCCATTGTTTCAGCTCTTCTTTGGTAAGCAGGCTGTCCGGGCGGCTGAAACCTTGTTTCCGTACCGCATTGTCGATAGAGTCGATGCGTTCGCGCATCTTATTTATCTTTTCATTAAGTGCCTGGCGGGCGAAGTCGCGTATCTGTACACGGCGGTACACCGATTCCTTATACTTGCTGCCTGCCGACATGAACCGGTAAACGAAAGCCACGCGTAAATCCGTTATCAGAGGGAACGGCACGATGTGCCCGCTTTTGCATTTCTCCGCTATGCGCGGGTAACAGTCGCTTTCCGCATCGTGCGTATAAACATCGTATGAGGTGTAAAGCAGTCCGGCGGAACCTCCCAGCTCCAGGTCTATGTAATTGTTGCGGTAGCCGTAAAGCGGAGCGGTATATCCCACGCTGATGCCGGCTCCGTAGGCGTTACCCTGCTTGCCTTCCTTACCGATTTTAAAGTTGTAGCTGGCGGCGTTGACATATACGCCCCAGTAGTAAGCGCGTTCCTGGCGCGGATTCTTGCGCTGGGTGGTGAATACGGTTTCCTTGAGACGTGTCATCAGATTGGCATCTTTGGTGACGCCGCCTCTTTTACGGGTGCGAAAATACTGACGCCACTCTACCCGTGCATCGAATACATTGAAAATAAGGGATGGGGTGTACTTTTGCGAGGTGTTCCAGTTCCACTTTATATTGGCACCGATTGTACGTTTGTTCCGGATGGTATTGCCCAAGTCAAATTCTACGCCAATATTAGGAACGGTCAATAACCAGTCAACAGCATTTGTCTTGATACCCCAACGGTCTTTGAAAGATATTAATTCGGCTTTCGCATCGTCTTTCTTGCCGCGTTGCACCTGGGCATATGTGTTATTCAAAGTTATTGATATAAGAAAACACACTACAAGTTTTCTGGATAAAAAAAAGTAGTGCTTTTTTTTATACTCTTGTGATAAAATCACTTTCTTTTTAATATTATTTGTTTGTTTGCGACGCCAAAGATATATATTGTTTGTGTAAAAACAAAACTTGTCATTAACTTTCTTTTATTTATCAGACCTTTTTTAATGTAATATATCTAAATAGCGTTTTGATTGGATAATTTTTCAATGCTTCTCTGTAATTCGGGTAGGTATGGTATAAAAAAGAAGGTGTAAGTTTTTCCCAACGGGACTTACACCTTCTTATCTGAAAAAATAATTATTATTTTCCTTTATGCCTGTTCGCGCGTTTCCTGCGGATTTCGGCTTTCATTTTCGCCGCACCGGAACCATGCAGGCCGGTGATATAGGTCTTTTTCTTGGCTTTGGTCTTGATTTTGTTTTCTTCTTTAGGCTTCTCTTTCTTGCCTTTGAAAACAATACCGCCCATCATTGCTTCTTCTATACTCACGTTGTTGATGTATTAAGTAATTAATAGTAATCCTCTTGTTGCAAAGTATGCCGTACAATTTACTTGGCGGGCAGTATTTCAATCCAATAATCGTCGGGGTCGTTAATGAAATAGAGTCCCATGGCGGTATTTTCAAAACATACCCAGCCGTTTTCCTTGTGATATTGGCGGATTGCATCATAGTCTCCGGCCACGCGGAAGCAGAGATGGCTTTCGTTCTCGCCCAGTTCATAGGCTTGGGGATGTTCTTTCAGGCAGGTCAGTTCCAGAAGAAAACCCGTGCTGCCGTCGGTGAGGTAGACCAGCGTGAAAGAGCCGTCCGACGACTCTTTCCGATGATGTTCCTTCAGTCCCAATGCTTGTTCGTAGAAAGCGATGCTGCGTTCCAGGTTGGTGACGTTTATATTAAAATGGTCGAATTTGCTTTTTATTTCCACTGTTGTTACTTTTTTAGGTTTATATATCGGTTTATTTAATTTTTGCTTTCAGGATTTCGCCGATGTATGTACGCGGCATACCTTCTATCGGGGCTTGTGACGGCACTTTCTTACATTCCAGAATGACGGAAGGCTCTGTCTGTCCGTTGGGATAGAAGCGTACGGTATAATTCTGGGCCGCTTCCATCTGTGCATAAGGCTGTTCCGGTGACAGAATAGTGAAGATTACCGGCTTGTTGCCTGCTATCTTGCCTAACGAGCCGCCGGCATTGGCAGTCATCATCGTCATATTGAAAGGTTCTTCGCCAATTACAATCACCAGCTTGCCGTTGCCGGTCTGGATGGCATCGGCGGGAACTGCATCCGGGGCTACCTCTTTATAGGCGTTCTGTGCAGCCTGTACATTGGTTTGCGGTGCGGCGGCAACCGTAACCATAGCCGTAGCCGGTGTTGTAGCGGTGGCCTTGGGAGTCTCTACTGTAACTTGCGTTTTGGGGGCAATCACCGTTGTACCCGAATTGACGAGCGCCTTTGTCTCTTTCTTTTCTTCTTTCTTTTCCTCTACAGGAGCTTGGGCGGCGGTGCTGGCGCTTAAGGCTTCCGTTACCTCAATGCAGAGGGCATCGACGAAGTCCACAGTCTTTCTGCGCCATTTGGCAAGTCCGCGCACCAGTTTGGTTTGAGACTTGTTCAAGGCGTACTTGTCGGTAATCCATTCTTCGGCGGTATATTTCTCTTTTCCTTCGCGGTAGTTGAAACGTATCTTCTCTACTTCAAAAACACATTTTTCCGGTTGGCAGGTGACGGTGAGCTGATAAAGAATTTTCGTTCTGTCCAGTGACAATGCGGTGGAGCTGAACACAATCCATTCATCGCCGATGCCTACAATCTGTCCTTTCTCCTTGTCGGAAAAGACTACGCGGCTGTTATTCCCGTTCTTTGCCAGACGTGCATCCATCCACCTCAACAGGCGGGAGTAGATTGTGTCTTGAGACATTCCGGGGATACTGAAATCTTTGGTGAATACTACCTTGCCGTCCACTTCCGGAACAGCGCCGGCCAGATATTTGCTGTCATCCCTCTGGGCATGCAGCAAGGCAGGCATGCAAAGGCAGAACAGCACAATAAGAACCTGTGTTAAATTTTTCATAATGCTATGTTTTATTTAGTAATGTCAAAACTCTCACCCCGGCGGGAGATTGTAAGGAAACGGCAACCCCGGCTTTCGGCAAAGGTGCGGAAAGCGTTGCCGCCCCGGTAATCCTCACTGAAGTGCATAGGTGCAAATATAGCGGTTTTTATCCGTTCCACGAACTGTTCCGCACCGCGCATGTAATCTTTTCCGATGCGGCTGTCCACCGGAAACATGGCTATATCTACCCGGGGAGCCTTTTGTTGCAGGTTTTTTATCTCTGCAAGAAAGTCGCCTTCCGCCTTGCGTATCTCCTGCGGAGTGGACTCTTCGCTCCAATGCCAGTTGTTCAGGTCGCCGGCATGGAACAGGCGTACGCCTTGCAAATCTATCAGGAAAGAGATGCCTACATCGGTGGAGCCGAAGGCTTCGATACGGATATTTTCGTCTTCGTAGACATCCCCCTTATTTATGTAAACGGCATCTTCCGCCGTGGCACGCCGGTGTTTCAGAATATCTTTGGAGAAGATATACCGGATGTCGGGCCGCTGTTCCTTCCATGAAAGGATGTCGCGGTTGAAGTGGTCGGGGTGGAAATGCGAGGAAAGCACGTAGAGCGTTCCCGGCTTCTTTAGCAGATGGTCGTGTACGATTCCCCGGTCCGGCGCCTCTTCCGAGGAGTCTTTGTAGTAATCGATAATGACCGTTATTCCGTCCGCTTCAATCGCGAAGCCGCTGTGGTAAATATAATCAAGTTTCATTGTACGGTTTCAATTATAGCGCAATATTACAAAAAACACCACACAAACTTCCGGTTTGGCTGTTATTTTATGCAAAAGTCCTACATCGGGACTTCAATCAGCAGGATATGCGAATCTTGCAGCGTTTCCAACTCAAAACTGTCGGTTTCGTATACTCCCATACCGTCGCGGCGGGACAGCACTGTGCCGTCTACCTTTATTTCGCCCTCTATGAGGAAGATGTACACGCCGGCGTGCGACTGGTGCAGGTGATATCCCAGCTTCTTTCCGGCCTCGACTTCTCCGATGGAGAACCATGCCTGTTGCAGCATCCCGGCAGGAGCATTGCCGTCGGGCGATACGATAAGCGAAAGCTTGTTCTTGTGCAGATAGGGACGGATGTCATAATCCTGATAGGCGGGCGGGGTATTCAGCTTTTCGGGTATTACCCAGATTTGGAGAAACTCTGCCGGTTCGGTATCGCTTCCATTCATTTCGCTGTGGTAGATGCCCGTGCCTGCACTCATGGTCTGGATGTCGCCTATGGTGATGGTACGGCTGTTTTGCTTGCTGTCGCCATGTTTCAGCTTGCCTTTCAGGGGAATGGAGATAATCTCCATATTCTTATGCGGATGGGTTCCGAAGCCTTTTCCCGGAGCTATCCAGTCGTCGTTAAGAACGCGCAGGGCGCCGAAATTCATGCGGCGGGGGTTGTAATACTTGTCAAAACTGAATGTATGGCGGCTGTCGAGCCAGTCATACGAAGAGCGTCCACGGCTTTCGGCTTTGTCTGTTACTTTTTTCATAATCTGTCTTTTTAGTGATTTATCTGTGTGTAACAAGCAGGCGGGCCTGAAAGTTTGAGCCGTGGATGATTAATGTTCTATAAACGCTTTTTTACAGTCTGACCTCGTTTTCCAGTTTCTTGTGTTCCATGAAGTCCTTTATATTCATCAGGGTAGTGGATGCGATGTTGGCAAGGGCTTCACGCGTGAAGAATGCCTGGTGGGAAGTCACGATTACATTATTGAATGACAGCAGGCGTGCCAGCGTATCGTCGTCGATAATCTTGTCCGACCGGTCTTCGTAGAAATATTCGCTCTCTTCCTCGTACACATCCAGCCCGGCAGAACCGATTTTCTTGTTTTTCAGTCCTTCTATCAGGGCATTGGTATGGATGAGCTGTCCCCGGCCGGTGTTGATAATCATTACGCCGTCCTTCATCTTACTGATGGAGTAGTCGTTAATCAGGTATCTGGTCTGCTCCGTGAGCGGGCAGTGCAGGGAGATGATGTCCGAGCTGCGGTACAGTTCGTCCAGCGTGGTGTATACCACCTGGTGCTCGCGGGCGAAATTGTAGTCGGGATACAGGTCGTAGGCGAGGATGTTCATGCCGAAACCGCGCAGGATGGCGATTAACTTCTTGGCTATTTTGCCTGTGCCGATGATACCTGCCGTTTTGCCATACATGTCGAATCCCAAAAGGCCGTGCAGGGAGAAGTTGCCGTCGCGTGTGCGCCAGGTGGCACGGGGTATCTTCCGGTTGAGGGAGAGCATGAGGGCAACGGTGTATTCCGCTACCGCGTAAGGGGAGTAGGCGGGGACGCGCACCACAGTGATGCCGTTTTCCGCTGCCGCTTTCAGGTCTACATTATTATATCCGGCACAGCGCAGGGCAAGGAGTTTCACTCCGTTTGCCGCCAGTTGCCGGATAACTTCCGCGTCGGCAGTATCGTTTACGAAGATACACACGGCATCCACGCCTTGCGTCAGTATCACGTTGTTCAGGTTGAGGTGTCCTTTGTAATAGCGGAGTTCAAAACCGTATCCGCTGTTTTTTTCATTGAATGAAGCCTCGTCGTAGGGCTTGCTGCCGAAGAATGCAATAGTATATGCCATGAGATTTTAAGTTTTGGTGAATATTCGCAGGTTATTAAGTGTGCATGACGGATGCGCTTCGTATAAGTGCACTTTCTGCATTTGTTAAAAGGCGGCATGCACAAAGAATATAACGTGCGCAAAGGTAAGAATGTTCGGGACATATCCGGCAGGTTGTGCCCATAATCTGTTGTCCGGATGATGAGTGCCGGCGATAGCAGATGTTATGTTGTTCCGACACGGAGAAAGTTTTGTTCCGTCATGGTGGAACGGAACTTTCTCCGTGATGGAATGAAATTTACCCCATGGTGGAACGGTTTGGCATCGGCTGCTTTTTCCTTTGGGCATAGGGGCAGTATATGCAAGCGGCAGGGACGGCAAATGGAGCAATTCCTTGTCTGTTTCAGCATGAATATTGGTGAATGTTTCAGTAGAAACTGTTGATTTTTTCAATTAAATTCTTCGGTTCTCCTAAATTAAATGCGCAAAATTGTTATTTATGTGCAATATTATTGTACCTTTGCGCCCGAAAACAATAAAAAAGATTTAGATGAGAAAAATTTCTTTGATTAGCATTGCGATGTTAATCGTTTCAATTCCAACTTTTGCAGGAGGTCTCCTGACAAATACAAATCAACACCCTGCCTTTCTTCGTATGCTGTCGCGCGGCGCAAACACCACCAGTGTGGATGCTGCCTTGTCCAACCCTGCGGGTCTGGCTTTCCTGCCGAAAGACGGGTTTTATACATCCTTGAGTATTCAGAGTGCGTTCCAGACAAGAAATATCGATGCTTCGTGCGAGGCTTTGGGGCTGGACAAATATTATGAAGGCAAGGCTTCTGCGCCTGTCATTCCCAGTGTGTTTGCCGCTTATAAGAAGGGCGACTGGACCATCTCCGGTTTCTTCGGCATTACCGGCGGAGGCGGAAAAGCCTCGTTCGATGACGGCTTGTCCATGTTCGATGCCATGGTGATAGGCGGATTGCTGCAACAGGGCATTCCGGGCAAAGCCTATACACTGAACAGCTACATGGACGGCAAGCAGTATATCTACTCCGTGCAGTTGGGGCTGACCTATAAGATAACGGACTGGCTGTCTGTCTTTGCAGGCGGGCGCATGAACTACTTTACGGGTGGTTACAAAGGTGCGCTGAATGCCAGTGCGGCCGTTGATTTGCCTTTGCCCACCGGTGGAGCGATACCTGTTGGAACCGAGCTTATCGGCATCGACCTGGATTGCAGCCAGACCGGTTGGGGATTTACTCCGGTTATCGGTTTGGATGCCAAGTTCGGCAAACTGACGATTGGTGCGAAATACGAGTTCAAGGCCAATCTGAACATTGAAAATAACACGAAGATAAATTCGCTACGTATGATAGGCGCTCCCGAAAGTGAGCTGGCGGACTACAAACACGGTGTAAATACGCCGAACGACATTCCCGCCATGCTTTCGGTGGCTGCTGCCTATGAGTTCCTTCCTGTGCTGCGCGCATCGGTGGAGTATCACTTCTACGACGATAAGAACGCAGGCATGGCAGGTGGCAAACAGAAGTTCCTGACGAAAGGGACAAACGAGTATCTGGCCGGTATAGAGTGGGATGTTATCAAAAGACTGACCCTGAGCGGCGGTGTGCAGTTCACCGATTATGGTTTGTCCGATGACTATCAGAGCGACACAAGCTTCTCGTGCGATTCCTACTCGCTGGGTGTAGGCGCGAAGTTGCAACTTTCGGAAAGAGCCGATTTGAATGTGGGCTATATGTGGACCAACTATGAGGATTATACCAAAACCGGCCAAAACTATCAGGGTACAAATCTGCCCGGTACAAACGTGTACAGCCGTACCAACAAGGTATTCGGCCTCAGCATAGACTATCGCTTCTGATCTTTCATAATCCTTTATATACGTAAGAGAGGATGTGTCGCAAATTCGGCTGGCACATCCTCTCTTTGTCTTATGCCTTTAGGGCTTTTATTTCTTTCCTTTTTACTTCTTTCCTTTTACGGATTTCCGTGCAGGTTTCAGAAGGAATATTGCACCAGCAGGTTCATGCGGTTGGTATGGTTGGTGGAATTGTCGAAATTCGTACGCCAACCGCGCAGATACTCCGCACCTACCTGCATGTTTGGGGTGATATTCCAGAACAGGTTTGCTACGAAATATTGTCCATAGCGGTAAGTGGACGGTTCGTTGGCAGGATACCCGTTTTCGGAATAGAGGCGTGACATGCTGTATGTGCTTGAAAGGAACACTTTCGGACTGATGTTGTATTGCAGTCCGGCATACCAGCCCAGCATCGGCAATGCTTGCATTTTGCCTGCTTCATCGGGATTGGGAACGATGTCCACGTTCAGGTTGCTGAGGTCGTTCAGGTATTGCCCGATGCCTTTCCCGTAGGTGGCTTGCCCGAACACCTGCCATTGTTTGCCCAGATTGAAGGTGGTGGATGCCTGTATGCCGAAGCCGGTAACGGCATGCGCCTTGTCGCTCAGGGTGCTGGTGTAGGTCATGCTGCGGATAAGTCCGCCTACGCGCACATGGCTTTTGCTGTTCCAGCCGTACTGCGCATAAGCGGTGAAGTCGGGCATGCGCTGTTGTGCGATGTCAAGCTCGTTGTTGGTTGTGCCGTCTACCGCAGGCACTTCGACAGAGGCGTTGAAACGGAAGTTTTTCAGCCCTTTGTAGGTGTATGACACTTGGGTGGCGCGATAAAAGGTGGCTCCGTTAGGCCCCTGGAAGTCGATGGTGGAAGGCATTGCGCCCAGGTCCATGAAGCCGCCGTAGGTGTAGCCTACCGTCACGTCGCGGAAAGACACGTAGGCATTGCGCAGTTGGAAGCCTTTGTTGGAACCGTTGCGGAAGTTGCCGGCGGTGTACACCACGAAATCGCCGAGAATCTTGGTATGCCCCACCAGTTTCAGGAAAATGGTGGACGTGCTGGCATCCATTTGAAACTGGTTTCTGATTTTGCTCCCGTTGGGGATGTAGGCGGGGATAAAGTCGATGTTGTCGACGATGCCGCCGAAGTCGTACTCTGCCGTGGCGCGTACATAGCCGCCGATGCCCAGGGCGAACTTCCCTTTTCTGTCCGTCAGCAGGAAGCGGGGCGCCTGCGGTTCGTGGATGTAGGGCATTTGCGACTCGTTCATGATGCGGATTATCTCGTCGCCCGCTTTGTCTATGGTGACCAATACGACACCTTTGGGAGACTCATCCTCGATAATCACTTTTTTCTGTGCGTGGACTGCGAGGGCAGACAGTGCCGCACCGCACAACAGAAACATTGTTTTTAAGATTGTTTTCATTTAAGTTAGGTTTTGGTGAATGTGCTTTGAACAACTTAAATTTAAAATGGTTTTGCAGTCATCGGAAGAAAGCGTATCTTTGCACCCGATTTAACAAGAGTGAAATCATTAGTTACATGTATGATGCCGCGAATAGCGGTCGTGTATTCTAGAACACCACGTAAAAAACAGGAATATGAAGCAAAAAGTATCTGTACCCTTTATGCTGCTGGGCATTCTGTTCAATGTCTGTCTGATAGCGGCCAATCTTCTCGAGACAAAAGTAATCCAGGTTTTCGGCATTACCGTTACTGCCGGACTGTTAGTGTTTCCCGTTTCTTATATCATCAACGACTGCATTGCCGAGGTGTGGGGCTTCCGCAAGGCGCGCCTGATTATCTGGAGCGGCTTCGCCATGAACTTCTTTGTGGTGATGTTGGGACTGATTGCCGTGGCACTGCCTGCCGCTCCCTTTTGGGACGGGGCGCCCCATTTCAACTTCGTGTTCGGTATGGCGCCGCGCATTGTTGCCGCCAGCCTGACGGCATTTCTGGTAGGTTCGTTTCTGAACGCCTACGTCATGAGCCGCATGAAAGTGGCGAGCGGCGGACGTCATTTTTCCGCACGTGCCATCTGGTCCACGGTAGTGGGCGAGACGGCCGATTCGCTGATATTCTTTCCGGTGGCGTTCGGAGGCATTATCGCATGGCAGGAATTGCTGCTGATGATGTGCACCCAGATTGTACTGAAATCCATGTACGAGGTGATAATACTGCCGGTGACCATCCGGGTGGTGAAAGCCATTAAAAGGATAGACGGTAGCGATGTCTACGACGAGGGGATTTCTTACAAGGTGTGGAAAATCAGTGAAATTTAAGTAGTAGAGGTTGTCATAAATATATAATAAGGTGAATAAAGAAGCAGCATTGGTCGTATTCAGCGGTGGGCAGGATTCGACAACTTGCCTGTTTTGGGCAAAGCGTGAGTTCAGGAAAGTATATGCGTTGAGCTTTCTGTATGGGCAGAAGCATCAGAAGGAAGTGGAGCTTGCGCGGGAGATAGCGCGTAAAGCGGAAGTGGAGTTTGAAGTAATGGATGTTTCCTTCATCGGCAAGTTGGGGCATAATTCGTTGACGGACCCCGATATGGTGATGGACCGGGAGAAGCCGGCAGACAGCGTTCCGAATACCTTTGTGCCGGGGCGCAACCTGTTCTTCCTCAGCATTGCCGCCGTCTATGCCCGCGAAAAGGGTATCAACCACATCGTGACGGGTGTGTCGCAAACGGATTTCAGCGGGTATCCCGATTGCAGGGACGCATTTATCAAATCGCTCAACGTAACGCTCAACCTTGCCATGGACGAGCAGTTCGTACTCCATACTCCGCTGATGTGGATTGACAAAGCCGAGACTTGGGCGCTGGCGGATGAACTGGGAGTGCTCGACCTGATTCGTCATGAAACGCTGACCTGTTACAACGGCATTCCCGGCGACGGCTGCGGACACTGCCCCGCATGCAAGCTCCGCAGAGAGGGGCTGGAGAAGTATCTGGCGGGAAAATGACGAATGTATTATACCACAAAGGAAACAGAACCGATTATAAACCGATTGTAATATGACCGAATTAAAAGACCAACTTTCCTTATTAGGAAGAAAGACAGAGTACAAGCAGGATTACGCCCCCGAAGTGCTGGAGGCATTCGACAACAAACATCCCGGTAACGATTACTGGGTACGTTTCAACTGCCCGGAGTTCACCAGCCTTTGCCCGATAACGGGACAGCCCGATTTTGCGGAAATCCGCATCAGCTACATTCCCGATGTGAAAATGGTGGAGAGCAAGAGTCTGAAGCTCTATCTCTTCAGTTTCCGCAATCACGGCGCTTTCCACGAGGATTGCGTCAATATTATAATGAAAGACCTCATCCGTCTGATGAATCCCAAATACATTGAGGTTACGGGCATCTTCACCCCGCGCGGCGGCATCTCCATTTATCCCTATGCAAACTATGGACGTCCCGGCACGAAGTACGAAAAAATGGCGGAACATCGCTTGATGAACCGCGAATAGAATGGTGGAATATACCTATCAATAGCGATTGCGGGTGTGATACTTTCTTAGCATGGCGTCGGTATAATTACCTAAAAGAGGTGATTGTGAGGTTGCTTTTTTCTAATGACCTTTGCATACGGTATTAGTAACAACTTAACAATCACTTCAAATTGAAAACAGCCATATTTAGTTTATTATTTTTCTTCTTGACGGCATGCGCCTTTCCTGTATATGCGCAGAGACCGGGCAAGACGATGATTTCAGGTAAAATCCTGTCTACGGAGAAAGAAGTCGTGGATTTTGCAACGGTCTATCTGAAAGGGACCGGTTATGGGGGAGTAACCAATCAGGAAGGTATCTATCATGTGAGTGCGCCTGCGGGCGACTATACGCTGGTGGTGTCGGCCGTCGGCTATAAAACCGTAGAGAAACCGGTGACGCTGGTCAGAGGGCAAAGGGTGAGGCAGAATGTCACAATCACCCCTGAAACTCTGCAACTGGACGAAGTAACGGTGGTGTCGACGGGCGTGAGCCGTGTCAAGCGGTCGGCATTCAACGCCGTGGCGGTGGATACGAAAGAGTTGCAGAACACTACCAGAAACCTGAGCGATGCACTGACCAAAGCGCCGGGAATGAAACTGCGCGAGTCGGGCGGGGTAGGGTCGGATATGCAGCTCATGCTGGACGGCTTCAGCGGGAAGCATGTAAAGGTCTTTATAGACGGCGTGCCGCAGGAAGGCGTCGGAAGCTCTTTTGCGCTGAACAATATCCCCGTGAATTTTGCCGACCGCATCGAGGTGTACAAGGGCGTAGTTCCGGTGGGATTCGGCACGGATGCCATCGGCGGGGTTATCAATATCGTTACGAACAAGAAACGCCGCCGCTGGTTTCTGGATGCGTCCTACTCGTACGGTTCGTTCAATACGCATAAGTCCAACGTGCACTTCGGGCAGACCTTCAAGAATGGTTTTACGTACGAAATCAACGCGTTTCAGAACTATTCGGACAATGACTACCGCATCGACTCCCCGGTGGAGGACTTTGAAACGGGCAGGATAGACCGTGACAAGAAGGTGCGCGTACGGCGCTTCAACGATACTTACCACAATGAAGCGGTTATCGGCAAGGTAGGCGTTATCGACAAGAAGTGGGCGGACCGTTTGATGTTCGGTTTCACTTACTCCAATATGTACCAGGATGTACAGACCGGCGTACGGCAGGACATCGTGTACGGACAGAAACACCGCAAGGGACATTCGCTGATGCCTTCGTTGGAGTATAACAAGCGCAACCTGTTTGCGAAGGGACTGGATGTAGTGCTGACCGTCAACTACAACAAGAACCTGACGACCAATGTGGATACCGCTTCCTATAAGTACAACTGGTACGGGGAAAGGAAGCTGCTGAACTCTCCCGGAGAGCAGTCCTACCAGCACTCGCGCGCCGACAACAATAACTGGAACGGTACGTTTACCGCCAATTACCGCCTCGGAAGGGTGCACACGCTGACGTTCAACCACGTGCTGAATGCTTTCAGCCGTTCCAATACTTCATTGCTTGCCAAAGAAGAGCAGTCGGATGCCATTGCCAAAGAGACCCGCAAGAATATCTCCGGCCTCTCTTACCGCCTGATGCCGTCCGAAGACTGGAACTTATCCGTATTCGGCAAGTATTACAACTAGTTTGTCGCCGGACCTGTGGCTACGGATGCCAATCAGAACGACTATGTACGCACCACCCGCAGCGTACATTCCGTAGGCTATGGAGCGGCGGGCACTTACTTCATCCTGCCGGGACTGCAAGCCAAGCTGTCCTATGAAAAGGCCTACCGCCTGCCCACCATCGAAGAGATGTTCGGCAATGAGGACCTGGAAATGGGCGACATCGGCATCCGGCCGGAGAACAGCGACAACATCAACCTGAACCTGAGCTATAACAAGACTTTCGGCAAACATTCCGTGTACGTGGAAGGCGGCTTTGTCTACCGTAACACCAAAGACTACATCCAGCGCAACATCACCGACCTGAGCGGCGGCAAGTCCGCAGCCACTTACGTCAATTACGGCAAGGTGCTGACGAAGGGATATAACATCTCCGCCCGCTACGGCTTTGGCAGGTGGTTGAGTGTGGGTGGCAACTTCACGCAGATGAACGTGTGCGACAATATGAAGACGTCCATATCCGGCAGTGCGGAGAATATAGCTTATAAGGAACGCATGCCCAACCTGCCTTATATCTTTGCCGATTCCGACGTGACCTTCTACTGGCGCGACCTCTGGAAAAAAGGCAATGCGCTGACCGTCTCTTACGACAACCAGTACTTGCACAGCTTTACCTATTATTCTTCCAAAATCGGTTCGAACAAGGGCGACTACGTGGTTCCGAGCCAGTTCTCCCACAACCTGAGCCTTTCCTACAGTCTCCGTAGCGGACGCTACAACCTCTCGTTCGAGTGCCGGAACTTTACGGACGAGCAACTGTACGACAACTTCAGCCTGCAGAAAGCCGGACGGGCATTCTATGGAAAGGTGCGCGTATACTTCGGCAATTGAAACCATGAATCAATAACGATTAGTGTAATATAATAAAACAAAACAACATGAAAAAGAATCTTTTATCGGCCGTACTTCTCACTTCTGCGATGGCAGGAATGGCATTGACATCCTGCACGGATACGGAGGTGCCGGGTGGCGGAAACAATAATGGAACCAAAGGCGATTTCGTGATCGCTTCCTCTGTCACCGCTTCGAGCAATACGACTAACGTATTGCTGACTTCCAAGACTTTGGACGAAGGCTCTGTTTCTACCATCAACAACGGACTCGTCAACGACGGCGCTTCCCAATGGGTGTTCTACAAGAACCGGTATCTCTATGGACTGACTTACAATCAGGGAAGTGCCGGAACCACCCGTTCTTATGTCATGAACTCCAACCACGAAGTGCAGGCGCGTTCGGGAGAGTTTGCAGTGAAGAGATTCACTACCTACGGCATCTACGATAAGTATATCATAACCGCCTCTACCGGCGACGGACCTGCGGAGTATGCCGACGGCAACCTGTATCTGCCTAAAACTTTCCTGCTCTCTTACCTGGATGTAGCGGACGAAACCTTCAACACCAACGATACGAAAAACAAGGCCTACCAGTCCGAGAATTTCCTGGGCAACGGCGAGTTCGTGACATTGGCCGGAATTCAGGAGCATAACAACAAGATATACAGTGCAGCCGTTCCCATGGGGCTGAGCCAGTATGGTGCTGCCGTAGACGGCGGTAAGTATATATTGCCGGGCAATGAGGATTTGGTAAAGACCGAAGACGGCGGTTCCAACAGCAGCTCGTATAAGAAAGGCGAATTGCAGTGGACACAGTATCCCAATGAATGCTGGGTGGCAATTTTTGATGATGCTACGATGACAACGAAGAAACTTATCAGTACGGATAAAATCAGTTATGCCTGCGGCCGTTTCAAATCCCAGTATTACCAGACTATCTGGGAAGCCGGTAACGGTGATATTTACGTATTCTCTCCAAGCTATGCCAAGACGATGAAGGATGCCCGCCAGCAGACAGTCTTGCCGGCAGGTGTGGTACGCATCCCCAATGGCCGGGAAGACTTCGACAGCTACTACTGCGACCTGGAGAAACAGAGCGGCGGAAAATCCTTCCTGCGTTGCTGGCATATTGCAGATGATTATTTCCTGTTGCTGATGTACGACCGCCCTCTGACGGAGACGGGCTTTGAAGCCAAAGAGCTGGCTGTGTTCAAAGCGGAAAGCAAAAAACTTACCTATGTCACCGGTCTTCCGTCGGCAGACCTGATTTCCGGCTTCGGCAACACTCCGTATACGGAGAACGGTTATGCCTATATGGCTGTGACTACCACCGACGGCCATCCGGCTGTTTACAAGATAGACCCGTCCAGCGCCACTGCCACAAAAGGTGTTACGGTAGAGGCTACGCAGATTACAGGTATCGGCAAGTTGAGCCCTCTTAACTGACTGCAATGAAAAAAGCATTTCGTAAAATACATCTGTGGCTGTCTGTCCCTTTCGGGCTGATTATTACGGTTATCTGCTTTTCGGGAGCTGCGCTGGTATTTGAAGACGAAGTAATGGAGCTGTGCAGGCGCGACCTCTATTATGTGGAAAAGGTAAGCGGCGATCCGCTTCCCGTGGAGTACCTGATAGAGAAAGTCTCCGAAACACTGCCGGACGGTGTTGCTGTTACAGGCATCTCCATCTCTTCCGATGCGGAACGTGCCTGTCGGGTCAGTCTGTCGAAACCGCGGCGTGCATCCGTTTATGTAGACCAATATACCGGTGAGGTAAAAGGCAGGTATGAGCGTGCGCCGTTCTTCCTCACCATGTTTCGCCTGCACCGCTGGCTGCTGGACAGCATGAAGCCGGACGGCGGAATATTCTGGGGCAAGATGGTTGTGGGGGTAAGTACGCTGATGTTCGTGTTCGTACTGGTTTCGGGCATTGTCATCTGGTGGCCCCGCACAAAGAAAGCCCTGAAGAACAGCCTGAAGATTGTCGCCGATAAAGGCCGGCTCCGCTTTTGGCACGATTTGCACGTGGCGGGAGGCATGTATGCGCTTGTCTTGCTGCTGGCAATGGCGTTGACCGGGCTTACGTGGTCTTTCCCCTGGTATCGCGCAGGCTTTTATAAGGTATTCGGAGTAGAGGCCAAACAAGGGGCAGGGCATCATGATGCCCCGCAAGCGACTGCCACTTCATATGCTTGCTGGCAGCAGGTTTATGAGGAACTGAAAGAACGTAACGACGGCTATAAACAGATTACGGTTTCCAACGGTTCTGCCACCGTATCTTTTGAACGTTTCGGCAATCAGCGGGCTTCCGACCGTTATACCTTTAATCCGAGTAACGGCGAAATCACCGGAACCGCCTTGTATAAGGATGCCGATGCTTCGGGCAAGATACGCGGCTGGATATATTCCGTGCACGTGGGCAGTTGGGGCGGTATGTTCACCCGTGTACTGACATTCATTGCCGCATTGCTGGGCGGAACGCTTCCATTGACGGGCTATTATCTGTGGATACGGCGTATCGGCCGCAAGGCTAAAGCCGCACCGAACCGATAAGGGCAGCTCTTTGCTCTACCTATAATTTGTATCTCTTTCAGGCCTTACTTTGCCTGCATCCTTTTCTCCGGACGTGGCTAAGGTTTCGGCAGATATGTTCCCCACCGTGAAACAAACCGTTTCCCGGTGGGGAACGACTTGTTCCACGGCGGGGAACTTTTAGTTTCTCCTGAGGAAACTTCCGTTTCCATCAGGGGAAATTATTGTTTTCATCAGGGGAAACCGAAGTTTCTCCTTAATGAAACGTTTGTTGTCTTTTATGCAGGATTGATTATCCTTCTGATTTCAGCCTCTGTTCCGCAGAATGGTCCGTGTGTTTGCAGCTTGATGGTGCACATGGCAGCGGCAAAGCAGCCTGCTTCCCGATAGGATGCGCCTTTGTTCCGCATATACAGATAACCCACCATATAAGTATCTCCGCATCCGGTGGCATCCACTATCTGCAGGGCGGAGTAGGCGGGAATTTCATGGAACTGTCCTTTGGCATATATCAGCGAACCTTTGTCTCCCAACGTCAGCAGCACTTCTTTCACACCCCAGTCTGCAATGAGCAGGGCGGCTTCGTGAGGCTCTTTGCAGCCGGTAAGGACTTCCATTTCGGTTTCGTTGGCCTTTAAGATATGGATGTGCTTCAGGGCTTCTCTCTTTTCCGGCCAGTCTACGGGCAGCACCTTTTCATTGTCCACCTTGCGCAGGAACCCCTGAACATCTACCGAAAGCAGTCCTTTGCCCGACAGGTATTTGATGACGTCCAATGAAAAGTCGTCGGCCAGCAGGCTGCCCAGGTGGATAATCCGTGCATTGACGTCCTGCAGACCTTCCATTGTAAACGGGTCGGCCTTTGCCGTGACGCGTTGCGTACGTTCGTTCTGGTTTTCTCCGTATATGTTTTCAAAGCAGACGGAACGGGCACTGGGCAGAGCCTTTACCTCAATTCCCTCTTTCCGTATGTCTTCCACAACGTTCATCTCCGTGTGGGCAAGGGATGTGACCAATAAAAAGCCGTTCGGGTCGAGATGCTTGATGGCATGCGCAAAGTAAAAGGAAGTGCCGCCCGGCATGTATATCGTGTTCTTGGTGGTAACTATCTTGTCTTGTGTAATATAACCGATGCAGCATAAATCGTGTACACTCATTGTTCCCTATTGTTTTGATTCGTTTATTTGTAATTTTGCTGCAAAGGTAATGAATTATTGAGAAAAACGGTAATACTTTGTCAGTCCAGTATCTTCTTCATGAGTTCGTCATACTTCTTGTCGTCACCTGCCATGACCTTCAGTTGCCGGGTAAGCAGTTTGAGGTGAAGGCTTTCGTCCGCAATCAGTTTTGTCAGCAGCTTGCGGGCAATGTCTGCGGTTGGTGTACTTGCGGTAATTCGTTCCTTCACCGACTTGTAGAACCCGATAGTGGCCACTTCCGAATGCGCGGCGAGAGTGAGCGCTTCGACGGGTGTTTCGCCTATATTGACGTTCTTGCTGTCATACGGTTTGGGAAGTGTACCGCCCAGTGCTACGATGGCGTCCCGTATGTGTGCGTAATGCTTCATTTCCACCAAGGCGATGCCCAGCATCAGTTCGCCGATTTCATCTTCAAAGACGGCTTCCTGCTGGGTATATTGCAGGATAGCGGTAATTTCGGAATACTCCGCATTTTCTATGGCAGGATAGAACCATTCGGGCTGTACGCCGTCATTGGGTTTCATGTCATCGGGCTCCACCCATTCCACATCCTGGTTCGAATACTTTAGCACATCCACCAGGGCATCCGCCATTTTATCCACATAATTAATCATATCAGTTAAGTTTTAGAGTTATGTGGGGGACAACAATCGGTAAAGGCACTTGGTTTGGAGTATTTTAAAATATTCGGGAATGTTTGCAGTATATTCGTGCGATTTAACCGTTTGTGGCGTTTGTTTTGTGCCAATGCCGGCAAGACAATCCTTTTTAATTCTGGGCATATTTATATTCCGTCGGTGTCATTCCCGTTATCTTCTTGAACAGGCAGGTGAAGTGCTGTGAGTTTGCATATCCCAGCTTCCTGGCTGTCATGCCGACCGTATAATCCTTGTTCCGCAACATCTTCTTAGCCATGTCCAGCCGCATCAGTTGAAAGTATTCGTGCATGCTTTTTCCGGTCTCGAACTTGAGCAGGTCGCGGAAATAGCAAGGTGACAAGTGAAGAGCGTCTGCACAATATTCTTCTGTGGGCATCGCACCGCCTTCCAGCCTGCCGGACAAGATGTATCCGTTCAGAAGTGAATGAATTTTGTGCAGAATTATTTTATTGGCCTCGCAACGGGTAATGAACTGGCGTTCGTTGAAGCGCTCGCAATAATCCAGCAATAGCTCGATATGGCGCGATATCAAAGTTTTGCTATGGCGGTCTATGGCATGCCGAAGTTCTTCTTCGATATTGCGGATGCACTCTGTGATTTTCATCTTTTCGCGCGATGAAAGATGCAGCGACTCGTTCGGTTTGTAGAAAAAGAAGGAATAGTCTCCGATGTGGTTCCTCAATGCAGTGTGCGCCATTAAATCCGGATGAAAAGCCAGCATTCGCCCTTTGGGGGCAAGCATATTGTCTATACCCAGCTTAATGGACTCGCCCGGCATACGGAATATCAGTGTGGCGTTGGAATAGTCGTAGTATTTGCGTCCGTACATAAGTTTTCCGGCTTCCCCTTCTATCAGGATAATCGTATAGAAATCACATCGGATGGTACGCTGCTCCAGATTGGCTTCGGATAGGTCAACGACACTTACCAGCGGATGCAGCGTCTTGCAGCCCATACAACAGTTACACTGATGTACGGTCTCTATATTCAGTATTTCTTTTTTCATAAGGATAATCTTATCGGTATCCTTTATATTTGCAGCTTTCTGTATTCTCCGGGTGTGTACCCCGTATTCTTCTTGAAGATGCGATTGAAATGCTGCGAATATTGGAATCCCAGTTCATAGGCAATCTGGCTGACCGTCTTTTCCGTTCCTGCAATCATCTCTTTGGCTATGTCAATCATTCTGGTCTGGATGTATTCCTGTGCGCTTTTTCCGGTTTCTTTCTTTATCAGGTCACCGAAGTAGTTGGGTGACAGGAACACTTTGTCGGCGAAGTATTTTACGGAAGGCAGTCCGTCTGTTTGCGGTTTGTCGCTTTGGAAATAATCGTCGAGCAAGGCTTCGAATTTTACCAGTACGCTTTTGTTGCTTTCCGAACGGGTAATGAATTGTCTTTCGTAGAAGCGCATGCAGTAATCCAGCAGCAGTTCGATGTTCCGTGAAATCAGACGTTTGCTGTGCTTGTCGATCGGATGTTGGAGTTCCATTCTTATTTTCTCCAGACAATCTGTGAATATGCTTTTTTCTTCTTCGGATAGGTGCAGGGCTTCGGCCGAGGCGTACGAAAAGAATGAATAATGTTTGATGTCTTGTCCTAAAGAAGTTCCTTTAATCAAGTCGGGGTGAAACAGCAGGCCGTGGGCGTTCGGTCGTACTCCTTGCGGCATGTCCACCTCAACCACCTGTCCCGGGGCAAAGCTGGTGACCGTTCCTTCCTGATAATCGTAAATCTGCCGGCCATAACGGATGTCTCCGCATTTGACGTTTTTCAGGAAAAGGGCATACACCCCATAGTTCATCGTGAAATGCGTTGGAAATCTGGTGGCTTCCGACAGGTTTACCACACTTACCAGCGGGTGTAGTGTTTCGAGTCCGAAGAGTCGGTTGTATTGGTCTACCGTGTCCAGTTTAATAACTTCTTTCATAAGGTATTGTTCTTTAGTTCTACAAATGTAGAGAATAAAAGCATAGGTAGTACACCTCTCCGCACAGAAACAGTAAATAGGTTACAAATGTCCGTAATTCATTCACACGAGCGCTGCCGCCATTCGTTTACATTTGCAGTGTAATCTATGTAATATTCAGAACCATGACACTTGATAATTTTTTAGAATATGTAAAGACACGAAAAGCCCTTGACACGGAAGATATACATCGTTTTATGGATGAAATGAGCAATGAGGCAAGACGCATCACATTCAAACTGAATGCATCTTTCCATGCTCCGGATGAGGTGAGAGCATTGCTCTCCGAACTCTTTGGAAAGCCCGTTCCACCCTCACTGCGGGTGTTTCCGCCGTTTTATACGGATTTCGGAAAGAATATTGAAATCGGCAATGACGTATTTATCAATGCCTGCTGTCATTTTCAGGATCACGGCGGGGTTACATTGGGAGACGGTTGCCAGATAGGGCATAACGTCGTTTTTGCCACCCTCAATCACGGGCTTGCTCCCGAAGACCGCCATACGACTTATCCTGCACCTATTATACTTGGCAGGAATGTGTGGGTAGGCTCAAGTTCCACTATTCTGCAAGGCGTGACGATTGGCGATAATGCGGTGGTGGCAGCCGGGGCGGTGGTGACAAAAGATGTTCCGGCGGATGCAATTGTAGGGGGAGTGCCGGCCAAGGTTATCAAATATATCCGATAACTCCATTCATCGCCATGATAATGATTTTGGTAATACGGTCTGCTTTAGTTTGTTCTGTTTTTGCAGAATTAACCCAATCAACGAGCGCCTTTTTCTGAACGTTACTATATGCTTCAATCTTTTCCTGTGCGCCCTCTTCATGTTGCATACACAAAAGTAACTCTTCCGTTATCCGGTTCTTTTCAACCTCATGATATAGTAAACAGAGCATCATACAGATGCTTTTCATGCTTTTTCTTGAAATAATTTAAAGCAAGTGCTTATAGTTTAAAACTTTGTACTATATTTAAAATTGAATTACATCCGGTAGAGAAATAGGTTTGTCTTTGTTCCGGATGATTATAGGGAAAGAGCGGATAAGAAGTGAAAAAGAAATTAGTGAAAAAGTATGACTCTATAAGAAAGAATTCAATAGATTTGCTTTGAGAAAAATAAGTAAAATGAGGGCTGAATTATGAATATCATAGAACGTATAGACAGACCTTGTGAATATGTAGAAGTGGCACAGACAGCCTTGATTGCCTGCCAATACCTATATTTATGGTTGTTTGCCGGACCGGATGATGCCTATAAGGTATATTCGCTGGCAATCCTGATGGCATTTGAATTTGTTATGGTGCATTCGGGACTTTTTATGGCAGCTATGCCGCTCAAGGCTTCAATACGGCTGTTTATTCCGTTGTATGGGCTTTTTGCATTTGGGCATTCAATGCGGGAGGGGGATTATACAATCATCATTCTTTACCTTGCAACTGTGCTCAACAGAATGCGTTTCGCTTTTTTCAATGTCAGTAAATCGGTCAAGCAGCGGGTAGTCAGACAATCGATGATTGCCTTGGCCGTTTATTTTGTGTTGACGGTATCGGTGGTATGTGCAGAATCTGTCATTCCTTCTTTCAGCTTAGGAGCAGCTTTTTCCGAATCGGCATCCTATACCCGTGAAGTACGTGCCGGAGGATTGTTTGTTGAAAAGCCTTATGTACCAATATGTCTCGGATTTCTGTATTACAGTGTACTTTCTTTTTTTAATTTCAAAACTGTATGGCGGGAACGTGCTTTCATTAAAAGAAGATGCACCGGAGGCTATACTGAAGAAGTGACAAATAAGAGATAACAGAAAAATAAATAATTATGAAAAATGCGATTTTAACAATTGTGCTGTCAGGTATGGCACTATTCTTATAATAAAGTGGTTGCTCTTGAAAAGAAAGACACGAATGACATTTGAAGCGTTGCGCAAGTTTGAAGCAGGGATATTGAAAAAAATCATTCCGGTACTTCACAGCCCGGAATGAAAGCATAATGTTACAAGAGTTTTATGAATGAGAGATCAGAATATCTTTTTACCTTTTTTACTAATACGTTCTAATTAATACTTTGGTTTCTATCTTACAAATCTACTGTAGGTTTCAATGATAGTATAACAAAGGCTGTGCCAAAAATGGTATAAAAAGGTAAGTGGTTTAATATCAGTTATATAATACTGATGGCTTTTGCGCTATTGTGGAAAATTATACTATAATTCCACATTAATATTCCACAATTCCACATTAAGATGAAAGACTATTGTTTTCTATCTTGTTGATATTTAGTTTTCTATCTTGTAATTCTAATTTTGGCACAGCATTTGTTCGGAATTTTATGTCCTAAGATGTAGACTAACTGAATTATTCCAAGCTTATAGTTGTGTAAAGTTAGTATTGATAATGTTTAAGAGATAGTGTTCTCGTAAAAATGTTGTAGTGTCGTCCCGGTGTTGTGAAACATCGGGACGATATTGTTTTGGTAAGCAGCAGAAAATGAATTGTTATGAGTGTTGGGAATAAAAAGATTCTATCTGAAGTCAGAAAAGTCAGGCAGGTTTCCTCTTTTCGGAATAGCCTCTTGCGCTTTCCGGCAAGGGGTAAAAGTCAGCCCATCCGTTATCTCGGACTATTCCGATTATTATGCGTTTCAGGTGCTTTTTCACTTGCTCCTAAAAGGACCCTGAATTTGCACCTGGCATACTTCTCAGAAACGCTATATTCTGCTTCACCTCAAACAAATAAAAAAGCTCTAATTCTATTAAGAATCAGAGCTTTTTCTAATTTTGCTTTCTTGAGAAGCGGTGCGTACGGTACTTTAACCTACGATTTTACAAAATATCATAATATTGTAACTATCTACTAATAAACAGCTTATTACGATTTATTTATATCGTAAAATATCACTCAAAATCTTTTGCTATCTCAATAATTGGGTGTATATTTGGGTGCTAATTTAATTACACCCGAATATGAATATCAAGAGAAACATCATCTTTTCTTTGGAAAGCCGAAAGAAGAACGGCGTACCAATCGTGGAGAATGTGCCCATCCGTATGCGTGTGATATTCGCCAGCCAGCGCATCGAGTTTACAACGGGCTACCGCATTGACGCAGCCAAATGGGACGCCGACAAGCAGCGTGTAAAGCCGGGATGCACCAACAAGCTGAAACAGAGCGCATCCGAAATTAACACCGACCTGCTGCGTTACTATACGGAAATACAGAACATCTTCAAGGAGTTCGAGGTTCAGGGAACCATGCCTACCACCGCACAAGTGAAGGAGGCTTTCAACAGCCTGCACAGCGAAAAGAGGGAGGAGGAACAGCAGAAGCCCCTGACGTTCGCACCTATGGAGGTGTTCGGGGAGTTCATCAAGGAATGCGGGACACAGAACGGCTGGTCTGACGCTACCTATGAGAAGTTTGCCGCAGTAAGGAAACACCTCGAGAAGTTCGACAAGGAACTGACCTTCGAGGCACTGGACGAACCCAAGCTGACAAGCTACGTGAATTTCCTCAAGGACGTGGAAGGCTTGCGCAACACGTCCACCATGAAGCAGATAGCCTACCTGAAATGGTTCCTGCGGTGGTGCACCAAGAAAGGGTACTGCATGAACAACGCCTACGAGAGCTTCAACCCGAAGCTGAAAAGCGTCCAAAAGAAGGTGATATTCCTCACATGGGAAGAACTGAACAAGCTGAAAGGCTACAAGATACCCCCGACCAAGCAATACCTTGAACGGGTAAAGGACGTCTTTCTGTTCTGCTGTTTCAGCGGGCTGCGCTATTCGGACGTATACAACCTCAAACGGAGTGACATAAAGCCAGACCATATAGAAGTGACTACTGTCAAGACAGCGGACAGCCTTATCATAGAGTTGAACAACCACAGCAAGGCGATACTGGAAAAATACAAGGACGTACACTTTGAAGACCATAAAGCACTTCCGGTCATCAGCAATCAGAAGATGAACGATTATTTGAAAGAACTGGGGGAGCTTGCAGAAATCAACGACCCGGTAAGGGAAACTTACTACAAGGGAAATGAACGCATAGATACCGTCACACCCAAATACGCCTTGCTGGGAACCCATGCCGGAAGACGGACATTCATCTGTAACGCTTTGGCATTGGGCATCCCCGCACAAGTGGTGATGAAATGGACGGGACACAGCGACTACAAGGCGATGAAGCCCTACATAGACATAGCCGACGACATCAAGGCTAATGCAATGAACAAATTCAACCAACTGTAACCGCAAGAATATCATGGAAGAAAGAATAACCTCAATGATACCCCGTTACGGGAAACTCAACAAAATATACACCGAAATAATGTCCGGCGGCAGTTTCTCTTTTGAGAAGCAGCAGTTCATTTCCGATTTTTACAGAGAGTACGGAGACACGCAGCCCTTTGAAACCGCACTTATCAGTCTCATGCTTGAAATGGACGCCGCGCACTTCTCCATATTGCTGAACAGCCTGAAACGTGAGATTGAAAGCAACATCTCGACTTACAACACCTGCAAGGAGTTTTTCGACCGTCTCGATACCGGATATGTCTGCCGACAGCATGAAAGCCGTTTTGACTGGGGTATTGACAGACAGATGAAAGTCACAAACGGATATTACCGGGAACTCATGGAAGCGAACGGCTCTTTGGAGGCGGTAGGTTTCAGGGAACACGACCGTCAGGAAGAAGAACTGCTGGAAAGAAGGTACGAACGGTGCAAACGGGAATACGACAAGGAGAAAACCAAGCTGGATGAACTGTACAGGCAGAAGGAGCAGGCAAGACGGGAAGCCCTGCAATGCCTGCAAAACCGTTGCGGGGACATTTGCAGGCTGGGCGGCTCACTATTGGCAATCCTTGAAAAATACCTGACCGACCAAAAGAAAAAGGAAGGGGAAGAAAAGGAAATGTCCGCATCCGGTACCACCCCGGCAAGCCCGCCCGCCTATTTCCCCATGCGGCTGCTGTCAGCCATTTATGAGAAATGCAACGGTGAACAGTTCGAAGCCGTTTCCGAACTGGACTTCTACGCCAGCATGAACCTGCAACCATGCGAAGGCAGACTGAAAACAAGACCGAGGGAGAAGGCGCGCGTATGCTATCTCATTTTCCTTATGGGTGAAACGCTGCCCAAGCCGGACAGAGAGAAATGGAAAGAGGACATCATGAACCTGCTGGGAATAGACGATACATACTACAAGTCAAAATACAAAGAGCCCGTTTCCGATTTCCCCAGTGACAGCAACCGGGAATTTGCCAAGGAAATGCGGTCAATATTCCGATAGCCGGTGATATGTCCCGACATTCCACGATACCACCACTTTTACCACTCAAAATAATTTCCGCCACTCTTTATTACTTACTGATATTTAACAAGATAGCGTGATATTCAAATCACGCTATCCACATCCTTACCACCCGTACCCGGAAGTAACTTTGCACTGTTCGAACGAGGTAAAAAGCCCATGCGCAGGGCTTGCAGTACAAACGTTAATTTCATTCTGATATGGAAATTAGAGACCTTTTATCAAAGCCCGTATGGCAGATGACGGGCGAAGAGTTCATATTCTTGAACCGGCACGCCTTGCAGGGAAGCGGAACGAAGCCAGCCCAACCGGCAGCCGACAAGGAAAAGAAGTATGTGTACGGGATAGGCGGCATAGCCCGGCTGTTCGGGTGCAGCATACCCACAGCAAACCGCATCAAGAAAAGCGGGAGGATAGACAGAGCCATTACGCAGATAGGACGCAAAATCATCGTCGATGCGGACATGGCGCTGGAACTGGCAGGACGCAAAAGCGGGGGACGCGGATAGGGAGGTGTAGTATGGACAACAAGGAAAGAAACATCACCCCCGAAGAGGCGGTAATCCTATGGCATGCCTCGCGGCTTGACCTCTCGAAAAACCACGAGCAGGCGCCCGAAATCCTGAAAGTGCAGGGTTCCGTCATCGGCACACTGGGAAATTTCAGCGCGTCAATCGGAAAAGCCAAAAGCAAGAAGACGTTCAACGTCTCCGCAATCGTGGCGGCTGCGCTGAAAAACGGGACGGTACTGAATTATACGGCGGAACTGCCCGAAAACAAACGGAAAATACTCTATGTGGACACCGAGCAGAGCACCTACCACTGTGAGATAGTGGCAAGGCGCAGCCTTCGCATGGCGGGGCTGCCGACCGACAGCAACCATGAGAACCTCGAGTTCCTCGTCCTGCGGAAGTACACGCCCGAAGAGCGCATAGCAATCGTGAGGGAGGCAATCTACCGTACCGAGAATGTTGGGCTGGTAGTCATCGACGGGATACGAGACATGGTGTATGACATCAACAGTTCCAGCGAGTCCACGAAGGTAATCTCCCTGCTGATGACATGGACGGGGGAAAGGAATATCCACATTCACACCATACTGCACCAGAACAAGGGGGACGAGCATGCAAGGGGGCACATCGGAACCGAGCTAAGCAACAAGGCGGAAACGGTGCTGCAAGTAGAAAAGGACGAGAAGAACCCCGGTGTAAGCACAGTCAAAACCGCACATATCAGGGCAGTGGACTTCGAGCCATTTGCTTTCCGCATCAACGGGGAGGCATTGCCCGAACTGCTGGAGGACTACCAGTTCAAGGACAAGGATGAGACAAAAGGGAATAGAGGGAAGTTCGACCCGTATAGGGACATCACCGAACAGCAGCACCGCATTGCACTGGAAGCGGCATTCACCCTAAAAGACGAATACGGTTACAAGGAACTTGAAGGGGCTTTGCGGGAAGCATACGCCTCTGTCGGTGTCAAACTCAGTGACCACAGACTGCGTGACCTCATCACCGTATTGAAAAACAAGCGGATGATAGTGCAGGAGAACGGAAGGAAATACACCTTCAAGCCGGACTTCCACTATTAGCGGCGCAGACTGGAAACCGCTTCACGTCAACCGGGGTATATATATATATGGTGAAGTGAAGTGGAATATTCCAGAATATGGTAAAAACCGCTTCACTTCATTCCCGTACCTATATATACGGAAGTGAAGTGAAGCGGATATATACAGACCGTACCGCAAACATGTACGGGCGAAAAGAAAAAACAATATCCACTTAAACAGAAATTTACATGAATACGAATGAAGCAAAGCAGATACGCATAGAGGAATATCTGCACACTCTTGGCTACAACCCGGTAAGACGGCAGGGAGACAGCCTATGGTACAAGTCACCGTTCAGGGACGAGCAGGAACCGTCCTTCAAGGTGAACATGGAACGCAACCTATGGTACGATTTTGGCGTGGGCAGGGGCGGGAACATCATCGCACTGGCGCGGGAACTCTACGCATCCGACAGCCTGCCCTACCTCTTGGAACGGATAGCGGAGCAGGCACCCGGCGTGCGCCCGGTATCCTTCTCTTTTGGCGGGCAACCACTCTCAAAACCGAGCTTCCAGCAGTTGGAGGCGGTGCCGCTTTCTTCCCCCGCCCTATTGTCCTATCTGCGGCAGAGGGGGATAAATACGGAACTGGCAAAAAGAGAATGCAGGGAGGTGCGCTATCTGACTGGCGGCAAACCCTACTTTGCCGTTGGTTTTCCCAACCGTTCGGGAGGCTACGAGATACGCAACAAGCTCTTCAAGGGCTGCATAGCACCGAAGGACATCACCCACATACGGCAGGAACAGCCGAAAGAGACCTGCTACCTCTTCGAGGGCTTCATGGACTACCTCTCCTTCCTCACCCTGCGGCTGGAAAAGTGTCCTGACCGTCCCGACCTTGACGGGCAGGACTACATCGTACTGAACTCGACTTCCAACCTCTCCAAGGCAATCCGACCATTGGGCAGTTACAGGCGCATCCACTGTTTCCTCGACAACGACAAGGCGGGAATGGAAGCTGTTCAGGAACTGCGGGAGGAATACGGGCTGCGCGTCCGGGACGCATCGCACATATACGGAGGCTACAACGACCTGAACGACTACCTTTGTGGTAAACGGTCAGAACAAGCGGAACGGTGGCAGGAGAAACCGGAACCGGAGAAAAGCCAACAGAAGACAGAGCAACCGGAGAGGAAAGGCAAAGGTATCAGGATGTAACCGTACATGCCAACGGAAGGCTTTGAAAAAAGCCATAGCTCATTAGGGCTTTTTCTTCACGCAATGCACGTATCGCTAAAAAAGCCCCAATGAGCAAAAGGGACGCCGCCCCTTTTGAAACCCCGCAGCCATGCGGCATGGAAGCAAGGCAGGGGAAGTATTAACCGAAAAAATGTATTACAGTTATGGGATATGCAGTTTTGCATTTGGAAAAGGCAAAGGGTGCGGACGGCGCAATGTCCACACACATAGAGCGCACCGTCCATCCGAAGAACGCAGACAGAAAGCGCACGCACCTGAACCGGGAACTGGTGCAGTTTCCCGAAGGGGTGAGGAACCGCACGCAAGCGATAGCGCACCGGATAGAGACGGCGGGCATCAAACGCAAGGTGGGCACCAACCAGGTGAAGGCAATCCGGGTGCTGCTCACCGGAAGCAACAAGGACATGAAGCAAATGGAAGCGGACGGAAGGCTTGACGGCTGGTGCAACGACAACCTGAAATGGCTGCGGGAAACATACGGGGAGCAGAATCTCGTATCGGCAGTCCTGCACATGGACGAGAAGACACCGCACATACACGCCACTATCGTACCGATAGTGACCGGGGAGCGCAGAAAAGCCAGAAAGGAAGAACAGAACGGGAAAAAGAAATACCGCAAGAAGAACACGCAGGATGTACGGCTATGTGCTGATGACGTCATGGCAAGGCACAGGCTGAAACACTATCAGGACACCTATGCACAAGCCATGAGCAAATACGGCTTGCAAAGAGGAATAGACGGTTCACTGGCAAAACACATCTCCACCATGCAATACTACAAGGAACTGGTGGAGCAGCAGGACAGCCTGCAGGAGAACATAGAGACCCTGCTGGGGCTGGAAGAGGAAGCACAGAAGAAACTGAAAAAGGTCAAGGGAGAAATCAACGTGCAGAAGATGAAGGGGGCGGCGGTGAACGCAACCACAGCCATAGCGGACGGGGTAAGTTCTCTTTTGGGCGGCAGCAAGGTCAAGAAGCTGGAAGCGGAGAATGAGGGTTTGAAGCAGGATATAGCTAATCTGCAAAGACAAGTACAAGCCGAACAGAGGGAGCAGACAAGAATGGAGAACCGATACAACAGCGAGATAAACAAGATAGACCGAAGTTACCAACAGAAAATTGCAGGGTACGACAATAGACTGAAACAGATAGACACCTATTTCCCTATCGTAACGGAACTGCTGCCCATAGCCGAACAATGCCGGGAAGTGGGGTTCACCGAGGAACTGACAAGGCGAATCGTCAGCCTGCAGCCCGTAGGGTTCAAAGGCAGGCTCTATTCGAAGGAACATAAGGAGAAGTTCAGGACGGAGCACTCAACGGCAACCATAGAGAGAAACCCGCAGGAGAATGGGAAATTCTGGCTGTGTATTGACGGCATGCCGATACTTGAATGGTTTAAAATGAAATTTCAGGAACTCAAAGAAAAACTGGGTGCAAGCCGCACCCAAAAAGAGGAAAACACACCGAAGAGGGGATTAAGGTTATAAATATACTATATTTCAAATATATAGCGGCAGTTTATAAAGCCTATCCATTTTTTTGCTAATTTTGCAATCGGAATTGAGCAGTGGCTCTTTCCGGTACATATTAAAAGAAGAAAGAAGCGTTATGCTCATCTTGCGTTCGAAAACCTGAGAAATTTTCAATGTATGACAAGAGAAAGCATAGTGGTTCTCACGCTATAGGCGTGGGCTGCTATTACCATATCTGTCATACAAGGTTTTCTCAGGACCTTCGAACAAAGGCATGGCATTGCAGTTCCACGCTTCGGTGTTAAATAAGAGGTCTTTTTAGGGGCTGGAAAGACATACTAAATTACTATGAATTGCTTTTTTCATGAGAACAAGCCTGCGGTAGCAACATGTGCCCAATGTCATGTAGGGCTTTGTCGGGATTGTGTAAACAATGCTATCACTCTGGATGATAAACCATTGTGTCCCAGTTGTGGTAAATCTATTGTAATGGATAGAATAAATGATGCACAAAAAGACAAAACATGGGCGCTGGTTAAATTTATCTTTAGTGGTTTTTTCTTGGGTATAGGACTTGCAGCTTTTGCAGGCGGCGCAGATATTATGCAAGTGTGGATAATATCAGGTGTAGCTGGTATTCCTACTGCATTCAAAGCTACACGCCGAAGCCGAGAACAACGTATAATGGACGAAGTTCATGACCGATACGAAAGGGATATTATAAACTTGATGTTTGGGTGGGTAATGCGCCTACTAATAAAACTTGTGTTTATGATAGGATTAGCCCCTATATGCGCCACCTATACATGTATTTCTAACCTGATTAAGTTCTTTTCAAGCAAGAAAACAATCAGAACATATGAAGATTTGTTAGCCCAAGCAGAACAAAGCCTCAATGATGAATCCAATTCATTTGTAGAGCAACAACCGCAAATTGAAAATAATATGGCGGCTTATGCCCCAGTACAACCGGAAATACCCGAACGGGATTTTGTTCCAGTCCAACCACAAACAAGCACAGTACATGCACAACCCGCCCAGACTTTTCAAACTCCACCAGTAGTACCGTCTTTTCAAACATCGGTATCAAAACCTACAAAACGGAATAGTCCTTTGATTATAGGCATTGCCATAGGTGCGTTAGCGTTTGTAGGACTTATAGCCGGATATTTTATGTGGTATGTCCCTTATGCCAAAGATAGGGATGCACTGCGCACTTATGTAGTTGCCAACAATGTATTTTTGCGTTCTTCAAAAATGGCAGGGGTAGAGTACAACATTTTATCCAAAGTTCCTTATGGTTCTGAACTAATTACTTATTCCAAAGATATGGAATGGGCGGAAATCAAAGTAAATGGTGTGGAAGGGTTTGTTGCCTCTCCATATTTACTTGAATGGAATGATTTCAAATTGCTTAATGATGTATGGGGTAGTGTTGATACAAAGGAGTATATCGAATCTTCCAAGTGCCGCCTTGCAATACTTGATTATTGTAAACGCAATCAGTTTACTACTGGAAAGAATGGTTGGCAACTTTACACGTTACAGAAAAATGTGAAACCTAATAATGTTTTATTCCCCCGTTTGAATAATGGCTATGACAAGTTTACAGAATTTGCTTTCATCCTCAAGAACGATGCTACACAAGAACGGCGGCTTGCTATATATTCTTTCGATGAAGAAACAGAAGAGCCTATATTCCTATATGATGAAAGTGCGCCTAAAGACGGGCAAATAAAACAAATTAGATACAGCGGAAACAAATATATAGTAAGTTATACTGGTAATACCACTACTGCTATTTCAAGCATAACTAATGATTATAAAAAAAGTAGTGACGTGAAGTTTACCGCATCAGCCCCGAATATAACAACAAATGGAGAGCAGATTAAACTTTCTTATGTGGTAACAACCTCAAATGCCAAAGATTTTCAGGCTCCACAAATAAAGGACTTCGAAGTATTGGCAGGACCGTTTCGTTCGACCCAGCAGAAAACTTATATGATAGAAGGGCAAAACAAGCAAGATGAAAGCATTATCTATACTTATATCTTGCAAGCAAACAAGGTGGGAACATTCGTTATTCCCCCTGCGACTATTACCGCTAATGGAAGCCTGATAACTTCTAATTCAGTGCAAATAAAAGTACAATTTGCTCCCCCTACAGTAGCTTCTGAAAATGTGAGGGATGATAAAGAAGAAAATGTAGCTGATAATAGTATATATGAAACTGTTGAACAAATGCCCGAATATCCCAGTGGCGGAACGGCTGGTTTGATGAACTTCATCAGCAAAAATCTAAAATATCCGACTATCTGCCAAGAATCAGGTGTGCAAGGCAGAGTTGTTGTGTCATTTGTAGTAAATAAAGACGGCAGTACTACCGATTTCCGTATTATACGAAGTGTGGATAAATATTTAGATAAAGAAGCACTGCGGGTTTTAAATGGTATGCCCAAATGGAAGCCCGGTAAACAGAAAGGTGTACCCGTAAGGGTTAGGTACACTGTCCCTATCAATTTTAAACTTTCATGAGGACTATATTAAGAATATTTTTATTACTGGCGTGTTGCTTCTGTACATGGCTGGCATGTAGTTATCACAATCAGAAGATTATCTCTAAAATTGAAAACGCTAACATTATAGTTATATCCAAGCAGGATATGCAGCTAAATTTAATCAACTACAAAGGAGACACATTGTTTTGCGCTCCTATCGCAGTAGGGAAGGCATACGGAAATAAGCAAAAACAAGGGGACATGCGTACTCCAGAAGGAGTATTTAAAGTCGTTGATATTCAAAATGCGTCAAAATGGACACATGATTTTCATGACGGAAAAGGAGAAATAGAGGGAGCATATGGGAAATATTTCATACGTTTAAAAGTACCCGGACATAAAGGAATAGGAATTCATGGAACACATGTCCCTGAAAGTATCGGAAGTAGAGCGACAGAAGGGTGTATTCGACTAAATAATGACGATTTAGAACGATTGGTAACCTTGATATATCCACCGCTAACAGTCGTTATTACCCCATCCGTAATGGACGAAAGCCTAAATTTGAAGAAATAAAATATTTCAATAGTAGAAAGGATTATTTACCTTACAAGTAAGTTGTCCTTTCTATTTGTATTTCCCACTTTGCTATTAAATTAAAGCACCCGATTTTACATTACTGGGTGTAAAATCGGGTGCTTGCTTTATAACTTATTGATTTTCAATATTTATTGCGGTGCGTACGGGACTCGAACCCGTGACCCCATGCGTGACAGGCATGTATTCTAACCAACTGAACTAACGCACCATCATTTCATTTTATCGTTGCTATCTCTCTCGATTGCGGTTGCAAAGGTAGGTGTTTTTTTTGAATCTGCAATAGCTGTGATAAACTTTTTTTCAAGGCTTCTTGTCTGTGTTTACTTTTTGTTCTCATATTTAGGAAGTTGTAAAAAATAAGAGATGTAATGTTTAACAAATATTTAGAATTACTCTTTGCGGCTTGTTTATGTTCTGTTTATATGTTATTTAGTATGCGATTAGACGTCTATATATAGAGAAAACGAAACAATTTTCGCTAACTTTTAAACTTCTTGTTTGAAAAGTTCGTTATTTTGCAATAAATCGTTATTTTTGCGAACTCAAGACAAGAATATTGCAATTAGAGAACAATAAAAATAGAGTTTAGGATGATGAAAACGGCGAAGCTGTTACTTCACTGTCCCGATCAGCCGGGAATTTTGGCAGAAGTAACAGATTTTATAACGGTAAACAAAGGTAATATTATCTATTTGGATCAATATGTAGACCATGTGGAGAATATTTTTTTCATGCGTATCGAGTGGGAATTGGAAAGCTTTCTGGTTCCTCAAGAGAAGATAGAGGACTATTTTGAAACATTGTATGCGCAGAAGTACCGAATGAGTTTTCGCCTTTATTTTTCGGATGTCAAACCGCGTATGGCTATTTTCGTGTCGAAGATGCCGCACTGCCTGTTCGATCTGCTGGCGCGCTATACGGCAGGTGAATGGAATGTGGAGATACCTCTTATAATAAGCAATCATCCAGATTTGCAGCATGTAGCAGAACGCTTCGGCATACCTTTTCATCTGTTTCCTATTACTAAGGAGACAAAAGAAGAGCAGGAAAAGAAAGAAATGGAACTGCTTGCCAAGCACAAGGTGAACTTCATCGTACTGGCACGTTATATGCAGGTCATTTCCGAGAAGATGATAGACGCTTATCCCAACCGCATCATCAATATTCATCACTCTTTCCTTCCGGCATTTGTAGGGGCGAAACCCTACCATGCAGCATTTGAGCGTGGTGTGAAGATTATAGGAGCTACCAGCCACTACGTTACTACGGAATTGGATGCAGGGCCTATCATCGAGCAGGATGTGGTGCGTATCACTCATAAAGATACTGTGCAGGACCTGGTGAACAAAGGCAAGGATTTGGAGAAAATCGTCCTCTCTCGTGCCGTTCAGAAGCATATCGAGCGTAAGGTGTTGGCGTATAAGAATAAGACAGTAATATTTAATTAGTAGTTGATGAAGGTTGCAGTTGTCAAATATAATGCAGGTAACATCCGTTCGGTTGATTATGCCTTGAGGCGTTTGGGCGTTGAGGCGGAGATTACGGCAGATGAAAAGGTTCTACGTGCTGCGGATAAAGTCATTTTCCCCGGAGTGGGTGAAGCGGAAACAACCATGAATTTCCTGAATGCCGGCGGAATGGGCAGACTGATAAAAGAACTGCATCAGCCGGTGTTGGGTATCTGTTTGGGAATGCAGTTGATGTGTCGCCATTCGGAGGAAGGAGATGTGGATTGCCTTGGTATTTTTGATGTTGGCGTGAAACGTTTTGTTTCGCTAAAGCATGAGGATAAAGTTCCCCATATGGGATGGAATACGATTTCACAGACTGACAGCAAGCTTTTCAGGGGTTTCACGAAAGAGGAATTTGTCTATTTCGTACACAGTTTTTATGTGCCGGTCAACGATTGTACGGCTGCCGTAACGGATTATATACTTCCGTTCAGTGCTGCTTTGCATAAGGATAATTACTATGCCACCCAGTTTCATCCTGAAAAAAGTGGAAGTGTGGGCGAACGTATCTTGCAGAACTTTTTGGACTTATAGTGAAAGAATCCGATATTTGATAATTCGTAATTAATTGAAATGATAGAGTTAATTCCCGCTATTGACATCATCGACGGAAAGTGCGTACGCCTCTCCCAGGGTGATTATAACAGCAAGAAAGTGTATAATGAGAACCCCGTAGAAGTAGCTAAGGAACTTGAAGCGCATGGTATCCGACGCCTTCATGTGGTAGACCTCGACGGAGCCGTTTCCCACCATGTGGTAAATTACCGCACGCTGGAGCAGATAGCTTCCCGTACTTCTTTGGTTATAGATTTCGGTGGCGGGGTGAAGAGCGATGAAGATTTGGTCATTGCATTTGAAAGCGGTGCACAGATGATAACGGGCGGTAGCATTGCCGTACAGAATCCCGAACGTTTCTGTCACTGGTTGCAAACATACGGCTCAGAGAGAATAATTCTCGGAGCTGATGTAAAAGATTATAAGATTGCCGTCAACGGTTGGAAGGATGAGAGTGCTTGCGAATTGTTCCCGTTTTTGGAAGATTATGTCGGGAAAGGTGTTCGTAAAGTCATCTGTACCGACATCAATTGCGACGGTATGCTGCAAGGTCCTTCCATATCTCTGTATAAAGAGATGCTGGAAGTGCATCCCGACCTTTACCTTATAGCCAGTGGCGGAGTGAGTTGTGCCGAGGATATTCGCCAACTGGAAGCAACGGGTATACCTGCCGTTATTTTCGGTAAGGCATTGTATGAAGGGCGTATAACTTTTAAAGAACTGGAAGCGTTTATGATATAAATTTGCGTAACATTGCATTCATTATTGTTGCTCAACGTAAATCGAGTCATAAATCCAAAATCATAAATAAAAGAAGAGTGTTAGCAAAGAGAATCATCCCCTGTCTTGACATCAAAGACGGACAGACCGTAAAAGGGACTAATTTTGTAAACCTGCGTCATGCAGGCGATCCGGTTGAACTGGCGCGTGCTTATAGTGAGCAGGGGGCCGATGAGTTGGTCTTTCTGGATATTACCGCCAGTTTTGAGGGGCGCAAGACATTTGCCGAACTGGTGAAGCGTATTGCCGCCAACATCAGCATACCTTTCACCGTAGGTGGCGGAATCCATGAACTGAGTGATGTAGACCGGCTTCTGAATGCCGGCGCGGACAAGATATCCGTCAATTCCTCGGCTATTCGCCGTCCCGGACTGATTGACGAGATAGCCAAGCATTTCGGTTCGCAGGTTTGTGTATTGGCTGTTGATGCCAAGCAGACGGAAAAGGGTTGGTGGTGTTATCTCAATGGTGGGCGTGTGGAGACCGACAAAGAACTCTTTGCCTGGACAAAGGAAGCGCAGGAGCGCGGTGCGGGCGAGGTGCTTTTTACCAGTATGAACCATGACGGCGTAAAGACCGGATATGCCAACGAAGCCCTTGCCGCTCTTGCCGACAGACTTTCCATACCCGTTATCGCATCGGGCGGAGCAGGCGTGAAAGAGCACTTCCGTGATGTCTTTCTGGAAGGAAAAGCAGATGCCGCCTTGGCCGCCAGCGTTTTTCATTTCGGAGAAATTAAAATTCCCGATTTAAAATCGTATCTTTGCGCCCAAGGAGTCGCAATGAGAAGATGATAAGGAGTTATAAGTTATGGGTTATAAGTTATTCGCTGCTGCACGAAGCACGGATGAAAACGACTCATAACAATAACTCACAACAAAATAACTCATAACTTATAACTTAAAAAGATGTTGGACTTTGACAAAATGAACGGACTCGTTCCGGCAATTATACAGGATGCTGACACGGCCAAGGTGCTTATGTTAGGTTTTATGAACCGGGAAGCATATGATAAGACGGTAGAAATGGGTAAAGTAACATTCTTTAGCCGTACCAAGAACCGTCTTTGGACAAAAGGCGAGGAGAGCGGCAATTTCCTGAACGTGGTTTCCATGAAAGAGGATTGCGACAAGGATACTTTGCTGATTCAGGTACATCCTGTCGGTCCGGTTTGTCATACGGGTACGGATACTTGCTGGGGAGAGAAGAACGAACAGCCCGTTATGTTCCTGAAACTTCTTCAGAACTTTATCGACAAACGTCATGCTGAAATGCCGGAAGGCTCTTATACAACCAGTCTGTTCCAGTCGGGTGTCAATAAAATGGCGCAGAAGGTAGGTGAAGAAGCGGTTGAAACTGTTATTGAAGCATGCAACGGTACTGACGAACGTCTGATATACGAGGGAGCCGATTTACTGTATCATCTTATAGTATTGCTGACCTCTAAAGGTTATCGCATAGAAGATTTGGCACGTGAGCTGGAAGAACGTCACAGTGCGGATTGGAAGAAACACTAAGTTGTTATGGATGAAGTGCTGATACGATATAAAGATGTGGAGATACACCAGCAAGAGCTGTGTGTGTTGAACGATGTAAACTTGGAGTTACATAAGGGAGAGTTTGTCTACCTCATCGGCAAAGTCGGTTCGGGTAAGACGAGTTTGCTCAAAACCTTTTATGGTGAACTGGATGTGGCGGCGGGCGATGCCGAGGTGTTGGAATATGATATGTTGCATATCAAGCGCAAGCATATTCCGCAGTTGCGTCGTAAGTTGGGTATCGTATTTCAGGATTTCCAGTTGCTCACCGACCGTACGGTGTATGACAATCTTGAGTTCGTGCTCCGTGCCACCGGGTGGAAGAATAAGGGAGAGATAAAAGATCGTATCAACGAAGTATTGCAATTGGTAGGTATGAGCAATAAAGGTTATAAATACCCCAATGAATTGTCGGGAGGCGAACAACAGCGTATCGTGATAGCCCGTGCTGTACTGAACTCTCCGGAAGTAATTCTTGCCGATGAGCCAACCGGAAATCTGGATGTGGAGACGGGATTTGCCATAACCCGGCTTTTACATAGTATCAGTGAGGCGGGTTCGCTGGTTATTATGACTACGCACAATATGCAGTTGCTTTGGGAATATCCGGGGCGCGTATACCGTTGTGCTGACCATTTGATAACGGACGTAACGGAGCAGTATTCCGTTGCGTCGTCAATAGAAGAGAAATAAACAAGATTATATAACATTTTAATACAGAAACGAAAATGAAAGTTTTAAAGTTTGGAGGTACTTCAGTAGGTTCGGCTCAGCGAATTAAGGAAGTGGCCAAATTGATTACCGATGGTGAACGTAAGATTGTGGTTCTCTCTGCCATGTCGGGTACCACAAACACATTGGTTGAGATTTCGGACTATCTGTACAAGAAGAATCCGGAAGGTGCTAACGAGATTATCAACAGACTGGAAACGAAATATCGCCAGCACATTGATGAACTTTATGCCACTCCCGAATATAAGCAGAAAGGTCTGGAACTTATCAAATCTCATTTCGACTATATCCGTTCTTACACCAAAGACCTTTTTACGCTGTTCGAGGAGAAGGTAGTGCTGGCGCAGGGTGAGTTGATTTCTACCGCCATGATGAATTACTATCTGCAGGAATGTGGTGTGAAGTCGGTTTTGCTTCCGGCTTTAGAATATATGCGTACGGACAAAAATGCTGAACCTGATCCTGTTTACATCAAAGAAAAACTTCAGGTTCAGCTTGAGTTGCATCCCAATGCCGACATTTATATCACACAAGGTTTTATCTGCCGCAACGCCTATGGTGAGGTAGACAATCTGCAACGTGGCGGCAGCGATTATACCGCTTCTCTGATAGGTGCGGCTGTCAATGCTTCCGAAATCCAGATTTGGACGGACATCGACGGTATGCACAACAACGACCCGCGTATTGTGGACAAGACCTCTCCCGTGCGCCATCTTCATTTTGAAGAGGCAGCCGAGTTGGCATACTTCGGTGCAAAAATCCTGCACCCTACCTGTATCCAGCCCGCCAAGTATGCTAACATCCCCGTGCGTCTGCTCAATACAATGGATCCCACGGCTCCGGGTACACTCATCTCCAACGATACGGAGAAAGGCAAAATCAAGGCTGTAGCTGCAAAGGATAATATCACGGCTATCAAAATCAAGTCCAGCCGTATGTTGCTTGCTCATGGTTTCTTGCGCAAAGTGTTTGAAATCTTTGAAAGCTACCAGACTTCTATCGACATGATTTGTACGTCCGAAGTAGGTGTATCCGTTTCTATCGACAATACCAAGCATCTCAACGAGATTCTGGACGATTTGAAGAAATACGGTACGGTGACGGTGGACAAGGACATGTGTATCATCTGCGTGGTAGGCGACCTCGAATGGGAGAACGTCGGCTTTGAAGCCAAAGCGCTTGATGCCATGCGCGACATACCGGTACGTATGATTTCTTTTGGCGGCAGTAACTATAACATTTCTTTCCTTATCCGTGAATGTGATAAGAAACAGGCTTTGCAGTCGCTCAGCGATGCGCTGTTCAACGAGTAATAAAAGAAAACAGTAGATATGAGCGCTTTTACCTTCTTGATAAAAGCGCTCTTTTTAACTAAACGAAGATATAACCCATAATAATTATATGAAAGGAACATTTCCTATTGACAAATTCCGCGAATTGCGTACCCCGTTTTATTATTACGACACGAAGGTGCTGCGCGATACCCTTTCCTGCATCCGTACCGAAGCGTCACGATACGATAACTATTCGGTGCATTATGCGGTAAAGGCCAATGCCAATCCTAAAGTTCTGACTATTATCCGTGAGAGCGGGTTGGGAGCGGACTGTGTGAGTGGCGGTGAAATCCGTGCGGCAATCAAGGCTGGTTTCCCAGCCGACAAGATTGTGTTTGCCGGAGTGGGTAAGGCAGATTGGGAGATAAATCTTGGATTGGATTATAATATCTTCTGCTTTAATGTAGAGTCCATACCCGAACTGGAAATTATCAACGAACTGGCCGCAGCCAAAGGCAAGGTAGCCAATGTTGCTTTCCGTATCAACCCCAATGTAGGCGCGCATACGCATGCTAACATCACTACCGGATTGGCGGAAAATAAGTTCGGTATCAGTATGGAAGATATGGACCATGTGATAGACGTGGCGCAGGAGATGAAAAATGTCAAGTTCATCGGGCTGCATTTCCACATCGGTTCGCAGATATTGGATATGGGCGATTTTGTGGCTTTGTGTAATCGTGTCAACGAATTGTTGGACAAACTCGAAGCCCGTCAGATACGTATCGAACACGTTAATGTGGGCGGTGGACTCGGCATTGATTACGGACATCCCAACCGTCAGCCTGTACCCGATTTCAAAAGCTATTTCGAAACCTACGATAACTGCCTGAAACTCCGTTCCTATCAGACACTTCATTTTGAATTGGGGCGTTCGGTAGTGGGGCAGTGCGGTTCGCTTATTGCAAAGGTTTTATATGTAAAGCAAGGCACTAATAAGCAGTTTGCTATTCTTGATGCAGGTATGACGGACTTGATTCGTCCTGCACTCTATCAGGCATTCCATAAGATAGAGAACATTACTTCCGATGCTCCGCAGCAAACTTATGATGTAGTGGGGCCTATCTGCGAATCATCTGATGTCTTTGGCAAGGCTGTCGATTTGAACGGTGTGAAGCGTGGCGACCTTATAGCCCTTCGCTCTGCCGGAGCTTATGGTGAAATCATGGCTTCAGGTTATAACTGCCGTGAGTTGCCGCAAGGTTATACATCGGACGAACTGGTATAAGTGCAGTACAAGATTTGAATGATTTATCAAGCACGGGAACATCCTTTTTGTTTCTGTGCTTGTTTTTTATAGCTACCTGATTTTTTTGTTGTATTTTTACAGCATTAATATCTGATATAAATCCATTATGAAACACAAGTCGATTTTCTTTTCACTTAGCCTGATATTTAGTTCGTTTTGTCTTTCAGCGCAGGAATTGCCGAAAGAAGTGGTCTGGCAAGAGATAGAGGGAGTTAATGTACCGATTCCGCCTCAGACGCATCCCCGTTTGTATGTTCGCTCATCCGATTTACCCGCGTTGAAGGAACGCCTGAAAACTCCTCAGGCACAGCAGACACTTTCTCTTATGAAAGAGCTGAGCAAAGACCGCACTCCGGCCGAAGAAGCTGCCGTTACAAACCGCGGTTTCCGCTATTATTACGAGATGCGCGGCGTTACATCGCGGGTGCAGTTGCAAGCCCTTGACTATCTGTTGGAAGGTGACAAACGTTTGGCACGCCGTGCCATTACAGCCATGCTCGATACGTTGCAGCGTGCCTCTTTCGGCACTCGTTCCGACTTGTCGCGGGCCAGCGGAGCCATGCTGATAACGGGGGCTATGGTATATGACTGGTGCTACGACCAGATGAAGAGTTCCGAGAAGCAGGCTTATATCAAAGAATTTATCCGTCTGGCAAAGAGTATGGAATGCGGTTATCCGCCACGCAATAACCAACCCATAGCGGGGCATCCGTCGGAGTGGATGATTATGCGCGATATGCTGTCTGCAGGCATTGCCATTTATGATGAATATCCCGATATGTACAATCATGTCATTACCATGCTCTATCGTGATTATATCCCGGCACGCAACTATTTTTACGAAGGGCAGAACTATCACCAGGGCACGAATTATGTACATGTCCGCTTTGCCTGCGACCTCTTTCCTTTATGGATTCTGGATAAGATGGGAGCCGGTAGCATTTACAGCTCTTCGGCGAGGTTCGTACTCTACGACATTATCTACCGCCGGCGTCCCGACGGAGTGTTGATGCCTGCGGGCGATGATTATCCGCAGAACCGTCCCGCATTGCTTACTATGCCGACGCCTATGTTTTTGGCTTCCAGTTATTATAAAGATGAATATCTGGCTTATGAGTTCGAGCGTAATCCCCGGTTGGACAAGTCGGGCAACGAGTCCATGAACCATTGTCTGATATACGACCTGTTGTGGCGTGACTACACCCTGAAAGGCAAGGCCCCCGACGACCTTCCTTTGACACGTTATTCCGGTACTCCCTATGGCTGGATGATTGCCCGTACCGGTTGGGATGCCAACTGCGTGATTGCCGAGATGAAAATTAATGAGCAATTTGTGGGTAACCACCAGCACATGGACGGCGGCAGTTTCCAAATTTACCACAAAGGGCCTTTGGCTATCGATGCCGGTGCTTATAGCGGTAGTTCGGGCGGTTATAACAGTCCCAACAACAAAAATTACTTCAAACGCACCATTGCCCATAATTCATTGCTGGTGTACGATCCTGACGAAAAGTTCGGCTGTTGGAACTATGGCGGGGGTGGAAAGACACGGTTTGCAACCAATGACGGCGGGCAGCGTATGTGCGGCGAAGGTTGGAAAACCTGCAATTCGCTCGACAGCCTTTTGTCCGAGGAATATACAGTAGGTAAAGTGTTGGCTCATGGATTTGGTCCTGACGCGCAGGCTCCCGATTATTCTTATTTGAAGGGGGATGTAACACAAGCCTATACCCGGAAAGTGGAAGAGGCGAAACGTTCTTTCGTATTCCTCAACCTGAAGTCCGAAACAGTGCCTGCTGCACTTATTGTATATGATAAAGTATCGGCTTCCAATCCCGATTTCCGCAAATACTGGTTGCTGCATAGCATCGAAGAACCCACGCTTGAAGGTAATACTTTCACCGTGCGGCGCACCAAAGACGGTGATAGCGGTATGCTGCACAACACCGTCCTTTTACCTCAGACGGATAATCTTCGTATTGATAAGATTGGTGGTCCCGGTAAGGAAAACTGGGTGTTTGGCACTAACTATCCCAACGATGCCGTAACCCCTTATCTTGACAATGCCAACGAGCGCGGAGCCTGGCGGGTAGAAGTTTCGCCCGTTGCCCCTGCCGTTACTGATAACTTCCTGAATGTGATACAGGTTGCCGATAACCGATGCAACAAGTTGAACGCAGTACAGCGTATTGAAGATGACCGGATAGTAGGTGTTCAGTTAGCCGATCGTGTCGTTACTTTTGCCAAGAGTAGCGAACCGTTACAGAAGGATTTCACCCTTACAGTTAACGGTACGGGTACATATAAATTCGTCATTACCGACCTTAAAGCAGGTAATTGGCAAATAAAGAAAGACGGTTGTGTCTTTATTCCGTTGACCGAGGTGCAGGCTTCCGATGGAGTGCTTACTTTTGAGGGGAGTGCCGGTAGTTATGAATTTTGTAGGTAATAATTTTAAATAAACAATAGAGCAGGTATTTAACTTGTTCTATTGTTTCTGTTATTTGCACTGTTGATAAAATAATGTAGTTATGAAACAATACGAAGCTGTCATAGAAACCTTAGATAAGTTGGGTGGAGTCGCAACTTTAGGAGAGCTGAACAGAGAAGTTTTTAAAATAAGCGACTGTGAATGGAAAACAAAAACTCCATTTGCCAGTATTCGCCGCATTGTGCAACAGACTAAGGGGATCTATAAGATAAAGCCCGGATTATATGGACTTGAGAAGTATAGAAAACAAATAGAAGATAGGGGGATTATTGTAGAAACCGAGAAGAACAAAGATTCAAACGATGTCATAATGTTCAACCATACTTACTATCAAGGTATTCTATTAATAATAGGGAAGTACCGTAACATGCAGACTTTCGTACCCAAACAAGATAAAAACAAGAAATTCTACGATGGGCACAAGTTACATGAACTTTCTACTCTTGCAGAACAGCCGCCTTATTCCTATCCTCAACTGATAAAGCGCAGTGCTACCATTGATACGATATGGTTTAACGGACGCAATATGCCTCATTCATTTTTTGAGATAGAGCATTCTACGGACATCCAGAACTCTTTGCTGAAATTCAACGACCTGCAAGATTTCTATGTAAGAATGGCTATTGTTGCCGATATAAAACGCAAACCGGAATTTGAAGCTAAGATGCGTTTTCATGCTTTCGATGATTTACGATTGAACAAACGTGTGTCATTTTTAAGTTATGATGCCCTTGTTAAGCAATACGAAATGGAACAGGAAAAACAATCATTTGAATTTATCCTTTAGATTTGCAAATACTTGCTTTTCTTTATTTCGTAATAAAATTAAAAATATTGCTCTTTTGGATAGTATGGGGAAGTTGTCTGTACAAGAGGACTTTGCTTGCGGTTATGATTTACCCTTTTAATGAACATCCAAGAGTTCTTTGTTACGGTTGTTTTGAGTTTGAAAATATAGGTCTGTATAAAATAGTGCTCCCCGCACTTCACAGTGCAGGGAAGGCACAGCAAACAAACAAAACATTTCTGATTTGAATAAAGAGATATTCTTATCAGACGTTTTTGTTTTAGGTATTTAGAGCGTTTTAATGCTTTGGAAGTGGAAGTTGAATATAAGTTGTGTATGTAAATTCTATATTCTCATTTGTACAAAGCAATGATTTCTTATTATTTTAAGCTATTTATTTCGTACACACCGGATAACAAAAGCTATTATTTCACCTGTTGAAGAGTCTTCACCCCCAATGAATTCATTTTGAAGATGTCTGTTGTACGTAGTGCATAGATAGTATCCTATGGCATCAAAATAAGGTTCGTGCGGATGTCCGTCGGTAAATCTCATAAAGCTACTATATGGGAGTTTTAATACATCTCCGTATATTGTGTATCCATCTTTGGGTACTCCTTTTGCATAGGAAAGCAAATTATTGAACTCTTGTAAAGTAGGAGTTCTCCAAGTGCTATTAGGTTCAACTTTTCGACATGGGTCCCTTGAATCGGACCAAGTTGTGACAAGTTCCGGATTATTTGGCAACGGATTATTGAATACAAAATAGTCCGGAGCATTATTTGCTTTGCTGCATGTCAGTGTATTGGGATAGATACCATATTTTTTTGTTTCTGCTGTATAATATAAGTTTCCGTTTGCCCAAATATTTCCCCCGATAATATACCCTTCTGTTGTGGTGAATGAAACGTTGTTGTAATAGGTGTTATTGGCGTTAAGAGTCACTCCGGATAATGTTGTGCTCCTATTGCTAAATGGTTTGTTGCCGATGGTAAGATTCAATTTTATCGTTACGCTTGCAGAAGTTTGCGGCAATAAATACGTGTAATTGCTATACACACTCATCGCATTCGGACTGCTCCAAGTGATATTTATCGTTCCCGATCCGGCTTGTGCTGTCAGTGCATTGTTTGTGAAAGAATAGGTAGCATTATGTTTGGGCAGAGTCACTGTACCAGTACATGCCGTAATTATTCCCATTCTTTCGGCTTGGGCAATGGCTTGTACTCTGTATCGTGCACAATGATGTTTGAACACGATGTTACTCAACGTATATTTGCTGCCTGTATTGTTAATTACAACTCCAGCTTTTACATACGTCATAAAATTTTGCCCGTTTGTTACGGGAACACTTGTAGAGCTGTTGGTAAATGTGGTAATGGCGCTTGAATTGCCGTATGAATAAACGATGAATGTATAAGTGCCCATAGGGAGAATAAGGCTCTTTGTGGTTTGTACGCTGCTTCCCGACAGCTTATAATCTCCATATCCGGCATAGTTTGCAGTGGAAATTTCGGTGGCGGTAGCCGATTTATAAGCTATGACCCGGAAAGTTATGTTATCTTCCATGTTTGCCCAGCGGGTGGCGGCTTCATCGGTTGCATATCCTGCGGGGTAATACAGTGTACTCACTTCCATATTCAAGTCGTATTCTCCTTTTTGTTTGACGGTTTTTGTTATTCCGCTTCGTGTGCCGGCAATCTCTTCCGTGCTCCAGCCGTTTGTCTGGGGAGCTTCCACCTCAACGAGGATGTTGTTGGGAGAGGGGTTCTCTATGCTGTCCTCGTATTTTCCGCATCCGATTATCAGCAGGACAACCGATATATGGAATAACATATTTCTTATCATTCGTCTCATTTTTTTTAAGGTAAAGTAATCGTTTATGAACCGTTTGTCATTTTTGCACCTGCTACCATTGATCCGGACTTTGAGGCATGGTTATTGTTCCCGAACCTGCCGATGTCTGTCCGCTCCACGCTTCTGCTGATATACTTGTTGCTATCACCAATGTCTTGTCGCCCGTAAGTGCTGCTGCTTCCGTGGTATATCCCGCATTGTTCACCGCCTTGATATTCACGATGTAGCGGCAGTTCCTTTTTAGCGGAATATAACTTCCCCCGCTGGTAAGGTCCACTCTGTAATAATGCGTGCTTCCCGCATAAGTACCTCCTACGACAAGGCATACATTATTGTCCCTGCCATTTCCTTGCGGTGTTTCCGCTACGTAAATAGTCCGTATCAGTGATTTGCCGTCCATGCAGGTGTAGGTCAGCGCATCGTTTGTTCCGGCATCCGGGGGGATGGATACGGACGCAACCACGTTATCGGTAATTGTCCCACCGTTTACAGGAGCTGCGTAGCCTTTATTCTTGGTGCGGTACACGCTGACTGTTTTCAACGTAAATCCGCTTATTCCTGCTGCTGTTTCTCCATTTAGCATACATCCCACATCTATGCGTGCCAGCGAACGCAGCAACGTGATGTTTCCCAAAGATGTGGCAGGAGTGATGGCTTGCGTTGCAGTCGTTTCTCCCCACATAGGGAAACGGCTGTAGTTTGTCGTTCCGGTTGCATTCCACATTCCGGTGGCATCGAACGTTATCATTTTCAGAACATCGTTTTTGGCAGTGTTATCCGGAATGACGGGTAGTTTCTTTCCGGCATTGGCTATGACTACAAGTCTGTATTTCTCGCCTATCAGGCTTTGTTTCAGGGTCACTATGTACTTTTCATCCTGTAACTGTATTTGCGGCGCCTCATAGCAGAACGTTTCCGTGGAACTGTTTGCCTTGAATACCAATACTTTCAGTTGGGCTATGTCTATTGCATTTTCCTCGTTGGATGTAATGGCGCGGGTGGCGGTACTTCCGTCCGTTGCCGTCGGTAGCGAAATGCGGAGTGTGAGCATTACTTCGCCATTGTCGGTCAGTGTGCCAGGTTGCCCATTGTCGCAAGCCAGCAGGGCAAGGACGATTACCGCACAGGTTACAATGCGTAATAATGCGGCGGATTTGCTTCTATATTCCGATAGCCCTGTCATACTTCCTTTAATTTACATTTCCGTTTCCTGTTCCACTTCTCCCCATGGCAGTACTTTTACGAATACTCTTATTTCGGTCTTTCTGAAATCTATTTCAATGTCAGTTTGCTTTCCGGCTTCCGCTCGTAAGAGGTGTAGCTCGTTATCCTGCGTAATGGTGCATAGTTTTTCCTGCCCTCTGTATATTTCCACTTCGATACATTCTTCTTCTTGGGTTGGAAATATGCGAAAGGGCGGAGCATAGGCATCTCCTTGTTCATCTGTAAAGGTTGGCGGTTTGTATCCTGCGTTTTCTCCGGTTACTTTTCCCATGAAATCCACTTCGGAACCCGTTCCCCGTACAATGAAGGTATAGGTTTCTCCCTGATACGGATAGCGTTCTGCAAGATAGCGTGTCCGTATGCTCAATCCTGCGGCCATTCTTTTCATAACCAGCGTGATTTTTTCCTCTTGTATGCTCCTTGTAGCGGTGTTGTTCAGTTCCTTGCGGCAGTAAAAGAGATCAGTAACAGGCAAATGGCTTCCTTCGGCATGTTGTTTCAGTTTCAGGCGTGCTTCCTCTAGCAGGATCCCCGGTTTGATTTTGGCGGTAATCAGGGTATCTTCCTTGATGTTTCCCCACGCTACGAGGGTAAGCCGTGCTTCTTTGTGGTTTCCGAAAAGATAGTCTGATGACACTCCTGCAGGAACCATGCGTACAAAACCGTTTTCTCCGAAAAGATACACTTCCGATTTCTCCAGTACACCGCTTTGGGTGAGATCATTACCTGCCGCATCCACTACCCGCACGTGTATTTCGTACTGCATGCAGTCTCCAGTGTCTTCCCGCACGCATGATACGTGCAGAAAGGCAAGGCAGGCATATGATGCCGTAAGTATGGCTGTGCGGATAGGTTTCATTATTGTTTATGGTTTCGGGTAATTATTCGAATGTTACGTCCTGCGTGATGTTCAGTGCCCAGTCGGCTACACTCACTGTCAGTTCGAGTGAAGTAGGATTTATCTCTCCGGTGGGGTCATCGGTCCCTATATTCTTGATAGTTGCCTTGATGGCATAGGTCGTGTTGCGGGCAATGTTTGAAGTACCCGTGCCCGAAGCTCCGGTGATATTTGTTCCGGTCTGGCTCTTGTTGACGATTATCGGATAATAGATGGTGGTTCCTGCATCACTTGCACTTTTCTTGAACGTGCCTTCCAGTACCAATGCCGTACGGGTGGCCTCTTCGTTGGGGAGTATATAGAACCAGTAGTCGGTTTTATGCTCGGTACCTACGCTTACCGGCGGAGTGACCGAATTTGCCAGATAAGCTACAGTTCCGCTGGAGCCAGTGTAGTTTCCGGTCAGATAATCCGGTGTGCTCATTTTGGTGGTGCTGTATCCTCCCGTGCCCGGTACAGCTTCTTTCACGGCATTCCGCACAAAGATGTTTTTCAGTTCGTAGGATGCCGCCGAGTACTGTCCGTTGGGGTCAAATTCGGTTCTGATGCCGCTTACGGACACTCTTGCAACGAGCCTGCTCAGCCGGGCTGTCATACCGGTGTTGATGCCTGTGCCCAGTGTGAAGGTGGCGTTGCCATCACCGTTTTTTACGTCTCCGCTCATGGGCAGACAATCCTTGGTCTGGGCATCGCCCAGTGCAATTGCTTTCTTCAGGAAGTCGGTCTTGTTCAGGACGCCTGAAAAATAACCGTCTGTAGGGGCGTTGGCTACCACGATGCCCGTACAGTTCGTTGCCGGAGTACAGTTGATGGTTGTTGCTGAAGTGGTGTTATTGGTTACGGTCTGTATGGCATTCACCGATTCGTCATTGTTGAAGATGGCGACGGTGAAACGCTTCACCGCATTCTCTTCGTTTTGTGTAGGCAATGCGCTTCCGGTTGCCTTGGTGCTCACTCCGCTTCCCGTCAGGCGCAGTTCGAGTTGTGCCGTCTTTCCCTGCGGCATGGGTTCCGTTATTCCGTTTTCTTCACTGCCGCATCCGGCCAGTGTAAAGGTTGCTGCTGCCAGCATGCTCCATAAATAGCTGTTTGTTTTCATGTATGCCTGTTTTATAGGTTAATATACTTTTGGTGTTCCCGGTCATTTTGCTTTCCTATTTGTTTTTCAACTCTTTCAGCACCCTGTCTGCCTGCTCTATGCCGGCTGCCGCTGCCATGGTAAGATATACTTCCGCCTTGTCCCGTTTTCCTTCCTGTAGGCAGAGTATGCCCATGTTGTTGTATGCGATTGGCATGGTTGCGAATCTCTCCAGATAGCGCCGTGCTTTGGCCGTTTCCCCTTTGGTGAGTGCCACGGCCGCTGCATTGATATTGGCTTCGGGGCTGTCGGGAAACAGGCGGGCTGTAAGGTCTAGTACATCGTTGTATTCCGTAGATCCTTTCGGGTAACTGTCCGCTACCGCAAAGAGCTCGTTCAGGCGCAGTGTCTGACGTTCTCCCGTACGGGACATCCTCAGGCTCTCCGCCGCATCCGGCTGCTGGCGGGTGTACTCTATCCTGTAGTCGACCCGCATAACTTCGGGAAATATCTTTTCCGCCAGGTATCTGTAGGGCTTTCCGTCGGCAAGTTTCATCAGCATTCGTTCCCGCCCTTTATCCATGTCTACACTCCCTATCAGGTCTAGGGCGGCCTCCCTGAACATCATGCCGCTTTGTCTTGTCAGTGCGGCAATGGAGTCCCAGTCTTCTGGAATCCAGGTTACTTCCAGCGGAATACCAGTTGCAAGTCGGTTTTCCCGCAGGTATGCTTTAAGGTTCAGTGAGCGTGCCAGTGCATTCATTTCGTTCTTTTTCAGGTTTCCGGCAGGTGCCCCGTATCCTGTAACCTTCACTTTCAGGAGTTCCGTTCCCTCTTCCCGTCGGATGTTCTGTAATGCATTGCGCAGCCGGTGGTATATTTCTAAGTTCTGTTTGCTTTCGGACAATTCTCCCAGCGTTTTCTCTCCTTTTTCCTGCTTCCCTTTGCCAAAGTATGGGATGGACCCCGTCACTGCATGCAGTGTGTCTTTGCCGGGTGCAGGCTCGATGAAGTTCACCCAGGCCAGGTATTTCCTGTCCGTATCCATGTCCCAGGCTGAAGTGCGGTTTTCGGGCAGGTTCAGCCTGCCGGCAATCCTGTCTTCGTAGGCCTTGCCCTGTTTGCCGTGGCAGGCGCATTCCTTCGTTCTCATCAGGAGCCGGGCGTCCTTCATCCATTCCTTATAGGGCACTGCCACCCGGTATCGGAAGGAGCGCGCCATCCTGGCATCGTTCCTTATCACTACTGCGGGTATGGGAGCCGGATGCCCGTTTCCGGCAAATTCCTTTTGCCGCTGGTACACTTTCTGCTTTTCCTTGCCGTTGATGAGTACCGCCGGCAGGGCTTGTTCGTTTTCCCCGCTGATGAGTACGGGCGTCAGGGTCAGCGATTCGTCCGAGGGCATTCTCAGTCCTTCGAAATCGACTGAGAGGTCAATGTTCAGACGCCCGTCCGCAAGCGAGAACTGCTGTCCGGTGACGAACATTTCCCCCCGGTAGAATTCCTGTGCATGACCTGCCCGGCAGCAGAGCGCCGATAGTGCCATTATCATAGGAATACGGATTAAGTTTTTCATACTTTCAATTTGCTGTTGTAATTTATCTTGTTATTATTGTATCATATACACTAAGGATATGGAGGCTTTGGTGGGAGCGATGAAATTCCTGTTTCCGCTTCCTGTCTTTTCTCCGCAGTGCGCGCAGCGGTAGCGTTCGTATCGGGTGTGCAGGAATCCTACGCCGATGCTTGTCTCCAGTCCCCAGCGGGGGGAGAGGATGAAGTGATAGCCGTATGATATTCCCACTCCCGTAAAGTCTCCCTCGTATCTTTCGGAACGTACCCCTTTGAAAAGCCCGAAAGGCAGCCTTGCCTTGGCTACATTGTACACGCCGTACATCAGGTTTGCCCCGAAGAAATGTCCTCCGTAGGGCTGGCACATCCAGTAGCGCAGCTCCGGCTGCACGAACCAGTGTTTCCAGCGTTTGTCTCCTCCTGCCGGAAAGGGGTTGTAATGAACCCCGGCCTCCAGCGTAAAACGTTCCGACAGCTTTAGTTCCACATCGAGGTTGGGCGAGGCGAGCATGCCCCCCATAAGCAGGTCGCTTTTCACGGCAACGGTTTGCGCCCCTGCCTTGCCTGCACACGACAGCAGGATAAGGAGCATCAGCATCGGTATGTATTTTCTGCTTCTCAATTTCTTTGTTCCTGTTATAAATCTGTCAGTGTAATCTCCTTCAGGTATATCCTGGTTATCTGGTTTACTATTCCGAGTTTTTGTGCGGCTCTTCCGTATTGTGCATAGAACCGCTCGGTAATGGGGCTGTTGCAGTTCAGATGTCCTCCCGTGGCTTCGAGAATATCCATCAGGGATATTTCCATGGCTTTTTTAGCAGGAATATAGGACTGTATTTCCAGCGGATGTTCCTTTTCTTTCAGGATGATAAGTCCGGCATTGGTGAGCTGTGTCAGCAATACCCGCATTTGCCCTTCTGTAAGTGTGCACTGCTTTATGCAAGTACCGTAGTCTCTTGCATAGATGCATTTGAGTACTGCAATGGCAGTCTGTGTTTTGGGCGTTATCATGTAGTTTTCTTGTTTGTTTGATTGTTGGTATCCCGCCGTTACTTTGTAGGTAACGGGAGATTGCCTTCAGACACCCTGCAGAAGCGTCTGCCGCATATGCATCCGGGTTGTATAACCGATAAAGTTATATAACAGACGTTTTCCCGCTTTCCTACCGGAAGGCGGCAAGGGGGGCTTTGCTTTATTGGTTGAAGTCGGTTTGTTCTGTTTTGTCTGCTGCCGGTCTTTTATGCCGTATATGATAAGATTTTATCTTTTTTATTTTGTTTTTCAAGTTTTATAGTTACTTTTGTGGTAGGAATATCCTCCGTTACCTACAAAGTAATTCTTTTGTAATAATCTGTATCATAGTTATATACATGGAATGCTCCCTTGTCATCCTTGTCGGATACTGCATTTCTTCACGTAAGCGATAATTTTCTTATTGGTCCTGTCCAGCGCTTCGTTTTCGAAGGGTTTCAGATAGGTTTCCGTAACCTTTACCGATGAATGCCCCAGTGCGTTGCTTATTACTCCCACGGCGACTCTGGTGTGGAGCGCCGTTGTTGCCCATGTGTGCCTTGCGGTGTAGGATGACAGCTCTCCGCCCAGCCTGAGGGCTGCTGCCAGCAGTTTGAGTTTCCGGTTGAATCTCCGCAGGACCTGTTGGTAATGTCGGTATTCTTCACGTCTTCCCAGGGGGAAACGGCAGTTTTCGTCCCCCAGTATGTAGAGCAGGTAGGGCGAGTCCGCACGGCGGTCGGCGCATCGGCGGATAAGCTCAGCGGCTTCTTCGGTTACGTGTACACGTATCTGCCTTCCCGTTTTCTGTCTTCGGTAGGTAATTACCCCGTCCTTGAAATCGCATTTGCGCAGTCTTGCGAGGTCTGCAAACGGCATTCCCCGCAAGAGGAAGAGCAGCGCGAACCATATCTGCGCTTCTTTGAGTTCCCGGTGCAAGGAAGCGGAGATGTCGAGTGCTTGTCCCATTTCGGCAGGTGGGAGTGCGCGTTTCACGTCGGCACGGGTTCCGGTATATACATGTTTGAACAGTCCGGGCACGTAGCCGGTGAGGCCTGCCAGCAGCGCGCGGTTGTATACTGCCCGCAACATGCGCAGGTAGGTGGACATGGTGTTCAGCTTGAGCATCCTTTCCAGCAGGTGTCTTTCGAATTTGTGTATCGTGGCGATATCAAACACTTTCCGCATGCGTATTTCGTTTTTTGGATGTTCGCTTTCCCAGTACCGTTGGAAAGCCCGTAGCATGCTGCGGTATACATGGGCGGTTCCGAACCGCCCCTCGTCTTCCAGTTCCTGTATGACTGAAAGCGTAAAGGTTGTTAAATCTTTCATAATCTGTTGGTTTTATAATATTTACAGTCTTTGCGTGCGCCATTACCGCACGCGATAAATATACTGCATTTTTCTGAAATTTGTTTACTTGCAGATAGCGGCCTGTTCCCGAAGAGTATTCGATACGTATTATACATCGCTTTTTTGTATACCTTTGTGCCCGTTTTTAACATAACTTATAAAAATGAAACCCTTAATTTAAATCTTATGACAACAAAATCAAACTGATGGGACAAGCTCCTTAAAATCGTAATCGTAGTGGCATCTGCCGTTCTCTGTGCTTTAGGCGTACAAGCAATGCCTGCTTAATTATGTTTCATATTTTATACCTTATACTTAAGTTACGTGAGATTTACCAACCTCATCGTCATCCACTGTTCCGCTACCTGCTGTGACCGTAGCTATACCGAACATGATTTGACAACAGACCACCTGGGCCAGGGCTTCTTCGGCGCAGGTTATCACTATTATATCTGCAAGAACGGTGATATAAAGATGCTCCGTCCTTTGGAACATTCCGAGGAGCGTGCCGCGGCTATAACGCTCACAGCATAGGTATTTGCTGCGAGAGCGGGCTGGATGAACGGGGACACCCTGCCGATACCCGTACCGATTTTCAGAAACACTCTTTGCGTATGCTTGTTATGCTATTACTGCGTGATTATCCCCACAGCCGTCTCTGCGGGCATCGCGACCTTAGTCCCGACTTCAATCGTAACGGCGAGATAGAACCCGAAGAATGGATAAAAGTGTGTCCTTGTTTTGATGCTGTATCATTCTGCAAGATCCGTTGCCCCCTAATCCGGTTTCATTGTAATGCGATTGTTATATGTGAAAGGTTATGTTATGCTTTTTTTACTAAATAATGTTATTGGGATAAACAATATTCATGTGTTCTTGTTATATTTGTAATCATTTCAATTTACTTAATAAATACAATTATGATAACAGAAAAATTACAGAATGCAATTAACGAGCAGATTACGGCTGAGATGTGGTCATCCAACCTTTATTTGGCAATGTCTTTCTATATGGAGAAAGAGGGGTATTGTGGTATGGCTTCCTGGTTGAAGAAGCAGTCGTTTGAAGAACATGCACATGCTTGTGAGCTGGCATCGTATATTATCAAGCGTGGTGGCAAAGCCAAACTGGATAAGGTTGACGTTGTTCCCAACGACTTCGGTACTCCGTTGGAAGTATTCGAACAGGTTTACGAACACGAATGCCGCGTATCAAAGATGATCGACGCTCTTGTAGACGTGGCTGCCGCTGAAAAAGATAAGGCTTCCCAAGACTTCTTGTGGGGATTCGTTCGCGAGCAGGTAGAGGAAGAAGCTACCGCTGCCGGTATCGTGGATATGGTGAAGAAAGCCGGTGCAGCCGGAATCTTCTTTATTGATGCGAAGCTGGGCGAAAGAAAATAAGTAAGAAATATAACCGGTAAGGTAACGGGTGGTAAGGCGTGGGCTTTATCACCCGTTTTTTGTCTGTCTGCTATCGTTGTTTGCGCAATATGTGAGTGGAACAAAGAAACCGTCTAAACAACGTTTTGATGAGATAATAGAAACAATACGTGAAATAGGGCGCGAGCTAATGACCGTGCCTGCATGAAAAATAGGGTAATGTTGCAAGAGTAGGGATGTGTTGCAACACGGAAACATTTATTATTTTCAGGCACGGATTACGCGGAATTACACGGGAGAAAGGATAAAGTAAATCCGTAAAATCCGCGTAATTCCGCGTAATCCGTGCCTAAAAAATCATTAAGTGCACCCCATTTCCTATTTCAGCACTCCCAATTCCTTTCCTACCTTAATAAACGCTTCAATACATTTATCCAGATGTTCCTTATTGTGTCCGGCAGAGATTTGTACACGGATACGTGCCTGGCCTTTCGGTACAACGGGGTAGTAGAAACCGGTTACATAGATACCTTCTTCCTGCATGCGGGCAGCATAAACCTGAGACAGTTTGGCATCATACAGCATTACTGCGCAAATGGCACTCTGGGTAGGCTTGATGTCGAAACCGGCAGCAGTCATCTTGTCGCGGAAGTAATTTACGTTTTCTACCAACTTGTCGTGCAGGGCGTCGCTTTCTTTCAGCATCTTGAATACTTCAAGGCTTGCACCGATGATGCCCGGAGCCAGGGAGTTGGAGAAGAGATAAGGACGGCTGCGTTGGCGCAACAGGTCGATAATCTCTTTGCGACCCGTGGTGAAACCGCCCAAAGCGCCGCCGAAGGCTTTGCCCAATGTACCGGTGTAGATGTCCACACGTCCGTAGGTGTTGTACAGTTCGCTCACGCCATGTCCCGTAGCGCCCACTACTCCGGCAGAGTGGGATTCGTCCACCATTACCAGTGCATCATACTTTTCGGCAAGGTCACATATCTTGTCCATGGGAGCTACATTGCCGTCCATGGAGAACACGCCGTCCGTTACGATGATGCGGAAACGTTGTGCCTGGGCCTCTTGCAGGCATTTTTCAAGCTCTGCCATGTCGGCATTGGCATAACGGTAACGTTTGGCTTTGCAGAGGCGCACGCCGTCGATGATGGAAGCATGGTTCAAGGAATCGGAGATGATGGCGTCCTCTTCGGTGAAGAGAGGTTCGAACACACCGCCGTTGGCATCGAAGCAGGCGGCGTAAAGAATGGTGTCTTCCGTCTTGAAGTAATCGGAAATGGCAGCTTCCAATTCCTTGTGGATGTCCTGTGTGCCACAGATGAAACGGACGGACGACATGCCGTAGCCGCGACGTTCCATCATGTTCTGAGCAGCGGCTATCAGGCGGGGATGATTGGATAATCCCAGATAGTTGTTGGCGCAGAAGTTCAGTACTTCCTTGCCTTTCACGGTGATAGCAGCTTGTTGTGCACTCTCAATCAGGCGTTCCTCTTTATAGAGTCCGGCTTCTTTTATTTCAGCAAGCGTTTTGCTGAGATGGTCTTTCATTTTACCGTACATAGCTTTTTATTTTAATAGGTAATACTTCGTTATTTGAAGCTCTACAAAGGACATCATTTTTCTTGGAATAAACAATATCTTTTTGATAGAAAAATGAAAAAAAAGTGTGTATATTTGCGACTCAGTAACGAAAGAATACCTTATAAATAAGTTGTATGAAAAATATTTTGGTAATTGGAGCCACAGGACAGATTGGCTCGGAGTTAACATTGGAGTTGCGCAAGCGCTATGGTAATGACCATGTTGTAGCCGGATATATTCCGAGCGCCATGCCGCAGGGTGAATTGAAATCCTCGGGTCCTTCGGCCATAGCCGATGTGACAGACCGCCAGTCTATTGAAGTGGTGGTGAGGCAATTCAAGGTTGATACAATTTATAACCTGGCAGCCCTGTTGTCGGTAGTTGCCGAGAGCCGTCCCGCCATGGCGTGGAAGATTGGCATCGACGGGCTGTGGAATGTGCTGGAAGTGGCGCGCGAATACGGTTGCGCCGTGTTTACGCCGAGCTCCATCGGTTCGTTCGGAGAGAATACTCCCCACGTAAAGACACCGCAGGATACCATTCAGCGTCCGCGTACCATGTACGGCGTAACAAAAGTGACTACGGAATTGTTAAGTGATTATTATCATACGAAATACGGGGTGGATACCCGTGCGGTACGTTTCCCCGGAATCATTTCCAATGTGACACCTCCGGGCGGCGGTACGACGGACTATGCGGTAGACATCTTTTATTCTGCCGTAAAAGGTGAGAAGTTCGTATGCCCCGTAAAGGCGGGTACATTTATGGATATGATGTATATGCCCGATGCCATTAATGCGGCTATCTCGCTGATGGAAGCCGATCCGGAACGGCTGAAGCACCGGAATGCGTTCAACATCGCTTCCATGAGTTTCGACCCGGAAATGATTTATGCGGCTATCAGGAAACATGTGCCCGACTTCGAAATGACCTATCAGATAGATCCTTTGAAGCAGTCCATTGCCGACAGTTGGCCCGATTCGCTGGATGACTCCTGCGCCCGCGAGGAATGGGACTGGATGCCGCAGTTTGACCTGGAGTCTATGACTGTGGACATGCTTGAAAAACTAAGAGCAAAATTAAATAAATGACCGTAGAGGTCGGTAAAGGATGAAACGATTACTAACGGGATTTTTTATACTCGTCTTTCTGTTCTCGTGTGGGAACAGAAAGACGAAAATGGATCCCTTTGCTACCATTACCGAAATGGTGGATTCGGCCGGGCATGAAGCCGATACGCTGCAACAGGCAGAAGTGAAAGAGGAGCCTGAGCCGTTGGAAGCGGACGAACTGTTTGACGATTTTATCTTCAACTATGCTTCGGACGAGGCTTTGCAACGGGCAAGGACGGAGTTTCCTTTGCCTTATTACAACCGGGACACTCCTTCGAAGATAGAGGAACGCTTCTGGAAGCACGACTACCTGTTTACCAAACAGAATTATTATACATTGCTTTTCGACCGTGAGAGCGACATGGACATGGTGGGCGACACTGCATTGAAATCCGTACAGGTGGAGTGGATTTATCTGAAAACACGTATGGTAAAGAAATATTATTTTGAACGTAAGCGAGGCATGTGGATGCTCGAAGCCATAAATTTGCGTCATATCGAAGAAGGTGAAGGCGAGAATTTTGTGGATTTCTATACCCGTTTTGTGACGGACAGCCTGTATCAGAGCGAGCATATTGCCAATCCGTTGCAGTTTGTCACCATCGACCCCGACGATGAGTTTGCCATACTGGAAACCACTCTCGATGTGAACCAGTGGTATGCTTTCCGTCCGTCGCTGCCCGCAGACAAGTTGTCCAACATCAACTACGGACAGAAGAACGAGGATAATTCGAATACGAAAATCCTGAAAGTAAACGGTATCGGCAACGGATATTCCAACGTTTTCTATTTCCGCAGGCGGGGCGGTGAGTGGAAAATGTATAAATATGAAGATACGAGCATTTGAGACTTATGAGAATACCCAATACATTCGGATTTGATGTAAAAGCTGCCGTATATGCAGAATATCACTCGGTAGAGGAATTGGAGAAATGGATAGCCGAAGGGCGCATCACTTCTCCTTTTTTGCATATAGGATGCGGCAGCAATCTGTTGTTTGTGAAAGATTATGAAGGCATGGTGCTGCACTCGCGCATCGGCGGCATGGAAGTGACCGCGGAAGATGACGGACAGGTGCATGTACGTGTGGGTGCGGGTGTAGTATGGGATGATTTTGTAGCTTACTGTGTGGAGCAAGGCTGGTATGGCGCGGAGAACCTGTCACTGATACCCGGTGAGGTAGGAGCGGGCGCCGTGCAGAATATCGGTGCTTACGGTGTAGAGGTGAAAGACCTCATAGAGTCTGTGGAGACGATAAACATCCGCGGCGAGAAGCGTACCTACCGGAAAGACGAATGTGAATATGCCTATCGGAAAAGCCTTTTCAAAAAGCCTGAAATGAAATCGGTCTTTGTGACTTACGTGAATTTCGTACTGAGCAAGAAGGAGCATTATACATTGGATTATGGTACAATCCGTCAGGAGCTTGCCGGGTATCCGTCAGTGACCTTAGCCACTTTGCGCCGTGTGATTATAGATATTCGCGAAAGCAAACTGCCCGACCCAAAAGTGCTGGGTAATGCCGGGAGTTTCTTTATGAATCCCATCGTGCCTCGTGCGCAATTTGAAGCGTTGCTGGACTTGTATCCCACCATGCCTTATTACGAGGTGGATGCCGGGCGGGTGAAGATTCCTGCCGGATGGATGATAGACCAATGCGGCTGGAAAGGCAAGGCCTTAGGTCCTGCCGCCGTGCACGACAAGCAGGCTCTGGTGCTTGTGAATCTGGGTGGTGCAACCGGAAAAGATGTGGTTGCCCTGTCAGATGCTGTCAGAGCCTCGGTAAAGGAGAAATTCGGAGTGGAAATTTGTCCGGAAGTGAACTTTATAGAATGATTAACCGATAATCAGCAATCACTGTTTTATGAAACTGACTATATTAGGAAGCGGAACATCTACCGGAGTGCCGGAAATTGGCTGCACATGCCCGGTCTGCACATCTGCCGACCCGCGGGACAGCCGTTTGCGTGCATCTGCCCTGCTGCATACGGACGATGCGGTGATATTGATAGACTGCGGTCCCGATTTCAGGACACAGATGCTGCGTGCTTCCGTGTACGAGCGGATAGACGGCGTGCTGATAACCCATGAGCATTACGACCATGTGGGCGGATTGGACGATTTGCGCCCTTTCTGCCGTTTCTCGGAAATACCTGTCTATTCGGATGCCTACACAGCCGCTCATCTGCGGGCACGGATGCCTTATTGCTTTGTGGATAAGAAATATCCGGGTGTGCCGCGCATTTATTTGCAGGAAGTGGAAGCAGGCAGGCCTTTCTACGTGCGGGAAACGGAAATACTGCCGGTTACCGTGATGCACGGGCGGCTGCCTATCCTGGGATACCGTATCGGCAGGCGGCTGGGGTATGTAACGGACATGCTTACGATGCCGGATGCTTCGTATGAACAATTACAGGGACTGGATGTTCTGGTAATAAACGCCTTGCGGCCGCAGCCGCACTCTACGCACCAAAGCATACCGGAAGCGCTGGCGGCAGCGGAACGTATCGGCGCAAGGGAGACTTATTTCATCCACATGAGTCATCATGCAGGGCTGCATGCCGAAATCGACCGCCAACTGCCGCCCCATGTGCACTTTGCGTATGACGGCATGGAAATAGATTTCTAAACTTTTTGAAACATTTGTTTTGTTTTATTAGTATAAATGTTTATTTTTGCCAACAGTTGACGAATGTATGCCATGAAGATTCGAATCCTTATACGAATAGCCGTTATTGTGTCCATAGTATTGCTGTGTACAGGTTTTGGCGTATACTCGTTTCTGCGAATGAATGCAGTGGAAAACCGGCAGGATTTTAATCTCTTTACGTTAGTGCCGCAAGATGCCACGGCTGTACTTGAGACAGACCGTATGGCGGATTTGATGGAAGATATCGACGGCTTGCATTGCAGCAAGGATGAGCATTTCCTGTATGTATCGGAACTTTTTGTATGCCTGAAGAAGTATTTCAATACATTGGTAGGTGATACGCCGCATGGACTGAGCAGGCAGATGAATAAAATGCTCATCAGTTTCCACGAGCCGGATACTCCCTTGAACCAGGTGTTGTATTGCAGCCTGGGGGCGGGGGATTACGAGCTGGTGGAGTCTTTCGTGCGTAAATACTGTTCCAGCACTTTCCCTTCTAAGTATTTTGATTACAACGGCGAGGAAATACGCATCTATCCCACGGCGGACGGACGTTTCCTTGCGGCTTATTTCACCCCGGACTTTCTGGCTGTCAGCTTTCAGAAGCGTCTGATAGAGCAGGTTATCGATGCCTGCCGTTCCAGACAATCATTGATGGACATGGCATCTTTCCGTGCCATGTATGCCGGTAAGCGCAACAATGTGGCGGCAACGGTGTATGTACGCATGAAAGAAGTGGGCATGGGCAAGAATACAGACGGCATTCGTCCGCAGACGCATCTGGGAAGTTGGGCAGAGTTTGACATGAAGTTCAATGAAGAAGCCGTTTATTGTTCCGGTATCAGTCACGGAGCGGATACAGCCCGGACGTTTATCAATGCGCTTCGCAGACAGGAACCGATAAAGGATTTTTCGGGAGAACGGCTGCCGGCCTCTGTTTTCTTCTACAACCAGTGGGCAATCTCGGATTTGGAAGCCATATTCGGCTTTACTTCGCAGCAGGAATATGCTAAGGCTGCCTATTCCGATTATATCAAGAAGCGGGATGGCGAGTGGATGGAATTTATGAAAACGTATGCGGGAGAGAATGTCATGTCTTGCCTGTTTCATTCCAAGGATACTACCGACCGGCATCCCTGCGCTGTAATGAGCGTTGCTGTAAAAGATGAAGCGCAGGCAGAACGTGCTCTGCAAAAATTGCTGTATGCCACTCCCGAAGAAAAAGGCGCTCCGGCCGTGGAGCGGACCTATCCGAACTACAGGCGATACCCGCGTGCACGGAAGTACCGGCAGTATATGTTGCCTCGGAATACCGTATTGACACAACTGACAGGCATTACGGAATCCGCGCTTCACACCTACGCCTGCTTCTATAAAGGAGCTTTGTTGCTGGCGCCCGATGCACAGAGTCTCTCCGCTTATGTGGACGCTTTGGAGAACGGGGATGTGCTGGATGGTACTTCGGTGTACGAGGAAGGTGTAGGTAGTCTTTCTCCTTATTATAACTTTGCCATGATGGTGGATATGGAAGAGATGATGCGCCAGCCGGAAACTTATGTGCGGTTGGTTCCGAATTTTTTCTTCCGTCATTCCGATTTCTTCCGCCACTTCACTATAGCCATACAGTTTACTTGCACGGAAGGAGTGGTGTATCCGAATCTCGTCTTGCTGTATAAAGGAGAGAAAATAGGGGAGTTTGAAGAAGTAGGGAATTGAAAAATAAGAGAAATAGAAAAGAGGGCTTGTCAAAACTAAATCCGCTTACTATTTATTTTTTATTAGGCACGGATTACGTGAAAAACACGGATTTCACAGATTTTCTTTATTCTTTTTCTGTGAAATCCGTGTTTTCCGCATAATCCGTGCCTAAAAGAAATCGTCAAGTGTATTTTGACACCTTCCTTTTCTTACCGGATAAAACTTACTGATTCCTGTTTTTCAATTTTTAATTCTCAAATTAGAAAGGCAAGTCGTCCTTTGCGTCTCCGGATAAGAATTCCGGCGCTGCGGACGGAGCGGGCGGCGGAACCGGTGCTCCCGGTGCAGGCGCTGCCGTTGCTGCGCTGACACGTTCCACTTTCCATGCGCGGATACTGTTGAACCAGCGGTCTTGCCACTGACGTGCATCGATGTCGAAAGATACCGTCAGCTCTTCACCCATCTGGATATTGAATTGTTCTATTTTATCTGCTCCGAATACGTCGAAACACATTTTGCGGGGATATTGCCCGTGGTCTTCGATTACGTATTCCTGCGCTTTCCACTCGTTACCTGATGCTTTGGAAACTCCGCCTCTGGGCTGGAGTATAGCGATGATTTTTCCTGTAAATTCCATTGTACTCTTTTTAAATGATGCGGCGAAGTTACAATTTTTTAGGGATATGCGACGAATAAACGGCTGTTTTTTCTTTGCCGTAGGGAATTCTTTTTTTAACTTTGTCCGTTAGTTAACAACTGAACTGAAATTAAAACTTAAATACATAGAATATATGAAATTTATCGTTTCGAGTACTGCGCTCTCCAGCCATTTGCAGGCTATCAGCCGCGTGATTAATTCAAAGAATGCGCTGCCTATTTTGGATTGTTTCCTTTTTGAACTACAAGACGGAACCTTGTCGGTAACTGTTTCCGACAGTGAAACAACGATGGTTACCACAGTAGAAGTGAATGACAGTGATGCCGACGGACGTTTTGCAGTGACTGCCAAGACTTTGTTGGACGCTTTAAAGGAAATTCCCGAACAGCCGCTGACGTTTGACATCAATACGAGTTCTTTGGAGATTACGGTTCAGTATCAGAACGGTAAATACAGCCTGATGGGGCAGAATGCGGACGAATTTCCGCAATCGGCCATGCTGGGCGAGAATGCCGTTCGTGTGGAAATGGATGCACAGGTGTTACTGGGCGGTATCAACCGCGCCGTGTTTGCAACCGCCGATGACGAGCTTCGTCCGGTGATGAACGGTATCTATTTCGATATTACTACCGAAGACATCACAATGGTGGCTTCCGACGGACATAAGTTAGTGCGTTGCAAGACGCTGGCCGCCAAAGGCAATGAGCGTGCGGCTTTCATCCTGCCCAAGAAACCTGCCAACCTGATGAAGAACCTGTTACCGAAGGAGCAGGGCACGGTGACCATTGAATTTGACGAACGCAATGCCGTGGTTACATTGGAAAGCTATCGCATGGTATGCCGCCTGATTGAGGGACGCTACCCGAACTATAACTCCGTAATTCCGCAGAACAATCCGTATAAAGTGACGGTAGACCGCCTGCAACTGATTGGTGCGTTGCGTCGCGTGTCTATCTTCTCCTCACAGGCAAGCAGCCTTATCAAACTGCGTATGCAGGAGAACCAAATTGTGATTTCGGCACAGGACATCGATTTCTCCACTTCGGCAGAGGAAACGCAGACATGCCAGTATGCGGGTAATCCGATGAGCATCGGTTTCAAGTCTACTTTCCTGATTGATATCCTGAATAATATATCGGCGGATGAAGTGGTTATCGAGCTGGCGGATCCTTCGCGTGCCGGTGTTATTGTTCCGGCAGAGCAGGAAGAAAACGAAGACCTGCTGATGCTGCTGATGCCGATGATGCTGAATGATTAATGAAATAGTAATCTGTCATTTTTTTATTTAGGCACGGGTTACGCGGATTTCACGGTTCGGGTTTATAGAGAAACCGCACCGTTCCGTGCAGTCCGTGCCTAAAAGATAAATAAATACGAAACTTCATGAAACTGAATCTTAAAAATCCGATTGTCTTTTTTGACTTGGAGACCACCGGTACAAACATTAACTCGGACCGAATAGTAGAAATCTGTTATCTCAAAGTATATCCCAACGGAAACGAGGAAACCAAAACCATGCGCATCAATCCCGAAATGCACATACCGGAGGAGGCTTCCGCCGTTCACGGTATTTACGACGCAGATGTGGCAGAATGCCCCACGTTCAAGGAAGTGGCACGCAATATAGCCAATGATATTGAAGGCTGCGACCTTGCCGGGTTCAATTCCAACCGCTTTGATATTCCGGTACTGGCAGAAGAGTTCCTGCGTGCAGACGTGGATATAGATATGAGCCGCCGCAAGTTTGTGGATGTGCAGGTTATCTTCCACAAAATGGAGCAGCGCACACTGTCTGCCGCTTATAAGTTCTATTGCGGCAAGAACCTGGAAGACGCCCATACGGCGGAAGCCGATACGCGTGCCACTTACGAGGTGCTGATGTCGCAACTGGACCGTTATCCCGAATTGCAGAATGATGTGGCTTTCCTCTCGGATTATTCCAGCTTCAACAAGAATGTGGACTTTGCAGGACGCATGGTTTACGATGATAAAGGTGTGGAAGTGTTTAATTTCGGTAAATACAAAGGCATGCCGGTGGCAGATGTGCTGAAACGCGATCCGGGCTATTACAGCTGGATACTGAACAGTGATTTTACACTGAATACCAAGGCTATGCTGACTAAAATCCGCCTGCGCGAGATTACCCAGAAGTAAATTTGTAATTAGTAGTTTGATTTCATGGCAAACCCACTGAAAGGAAAGAAAATAGTACTCGGCATTACAGGCAGTATTGCCGCTTATAAAGCCTGTTATATCATTCGCGGACTTATAAAACGGGGTGCGGAAGTGCAGGTTGTCATAACGCCTGCGGGCAAAGAATTTATAACTCCCATTACTTTGTCTGCCCTTACCAGCAAGCCCGTTATCAGCGAGTTCTTCGCGCAGCGTGACGGAACCTGGAACAGCCATGTGGATTTGGGTCTGTGGGCGGATGCCATGCTGATAGCTCCTGCCACGGCTTCCACTATCGGCAAGATGGCGAATGGCATTGCCGATAATATGCTGATAACCACTTACCTGTCGGCTAAAGCTCCTGTGTTTGTTGCCCCGGCAATGGACCTGGATATGTATGCCCATCCGTCTACCCAAAAGAACCTGGAGACACTGCGTTCGTATGGTAACCATATCATAGAACCGGGTACGGGCGAGCTTGCAAGCCATCTGGTAGGCAAGGGCAGAATGGAAGAGCCGGATGTCATTATCCGCAGGCTGGAAGAGTTCTTTGCCGCTAAGGACGGTGATCTGGCGGGAAAAACAATAATGATTACTACCGGACCGACATACGAAAAGATTGATCCGGTGCGTTTTATCGGCAATTATTCGTCGGGAAAGATGGGCTTTGCGCTTGCCGATGAGTGTGCGGCAAGAGGAGCAAGGGTTATTCTGGTTTCGGGGCCCGTCCAGCTCCGGACACACTACCCTGTGTACCGGTATTTCGGTGTGGAGTCTGCCGGAGAGATGTTTGAGGCGGCCACCTCTTTGTTTGACGATGCGGATGCCGTTATCATGGCTGCCGCCGTTGCCGACTATACGCCGGAGCAGGTTGCCGACAGGAAGATAAAGCGTGAAAAGACAGGTGATATGTCATTGCACCTGAAGCCTACACGGGACATTGCCGCCCATTTGGGAGAGATGAAGAAGCAGCATCCCGGCAAGGTGCTGGTGGGCTTTGCCCTCGAAACCAATGACGAACAGCATAATGCGGAAGATAAACTGAACCGTAAGAACCTGGATTTTATCGTGCTCAATTCGCTGAATGACAAAGGTGCGGGTTTCCGTTACGATACCAATAAAATCAGCATTATCGACCGGAACGGTAAAAAGGACTACCCGTTGAAGTCCAAAGCGGAAGTGGCTGCGGACATCGTCGACCATTTGGCGGAAGTGATGAAGCGTGAATGATATTTTTTGATTGTCAACTTTCAATTATCTGTTTAATAAAATGTTGCGTTCTCTATACATACAGAATTATGCGCTTATCGAGAAACTTGATATAGACTTCGGTAGCGGCTTCTCGGTGATTACCGGTGAGACCGGTGCGGGAAAGTCCATCATATTGGGAGCTATCGGTCTGTTGCTGGGGCAGCGTGCCGATGTGAAATCCATCAGGCGGGGCGCTGCAAAATGTGTGATTGAAGCCCGTTTTGAGATTGCCGGTTATGGTATGCAGCCTTTCTTTGAGGAAAACGAACTGGAATACGAAGATGAGTGTATCCTTCGCCGCGAAGTCTATGCTTCGGGCAAGAGCCGTGCGTTTATCAACGATACGCCTGCCTCGCTGGTACAGATGAAGGAGCTTGGCGAACAGCTGATTGACGTGCACTCGCAACATCAGAACCTGCTGCTGAACAAGGAAGGTTTCCAGTTGAGCGTGCTGGATTTGCTGGCGCATGACGAAGATGAGTTAAGTAAATACCGTTCTCTCCACCGGGAATGGAAGCAGGTGCAGCAGGATTTGGAACAGCTTGTCGCACAGGCCGAAAAGAACAAGGCGGACGAAGATTACATCCGTTTTCAGTTGGAGCAGTTGGAGGATGCGCATCTGGCTGTCGGAGAACAGGAGGAACTGGAGCAGGAAGCCGATACGCTGAGCCATGCCGAAGAGATAAAAGCCGGACTGTTCCGTGCCGGTCAGGCGATGAACTCCGATGAGGGCGGTCTGCTTTCCGTACTGAAAGAGTGCCTGAATACAATGGCGGGCTTGCAGAAAGTATATCCTGCTGCCGGGGAACTTGCCGAACGGCTGGAAAGCAGCTACATCGAGCTGAAAGATATTTCTCAGGAGATTTCGGGAAAAGAAGAGGAGATAGAATTTAACCCTGCCCGGCTGGAAGAGGTGAACGGACGTTTGAACCTGATTTATACTCTCCAGCAGAAGCATCGCGTCTCTACGGTGGACGAGCTTTTGGCTTTGGCGGATGATTATGCCGCCAAACTGTCCAACATCACTTCATCGGATGAACAGATTGAAACGTTGAAAGCCCGTAGCGAAGCCTTATATAATAAGGTGAAGCGGCAGGCAGCGGTACTTACGGGGTTGCGTACCGCCGCAGCCCGCGAGGTTGAAAAGCAGATGGCAGCCCGCTTGATACCGCTGGGCATGCCCAATGTCCGTTTTCAGGTGGAAATAGGTATACGCAAGGAGCCGGGGGCACATGGGGCGGATACGGTGAACTTCCTTTTCTCTGCCAACAAGAACGGGGCTTTGCAGAATATTTCTTCGGTAGCTTCGGGGGGCGAGATAGCCCGTGTCATGCTGTCTGTCAAGGCAATGATAGCCGGAGCGGTGAAGCTGCCCACTATCGTGTTCGATGAAATAGACACGGGAGTTTCCGGTGAAATAGCCGACCGCATGGCGGATATTATGCAGGAAATGGGCGATAGCGACCGCCAGGTTATCAGTATCACGCATCTGCCGCAGATAGCTGCCCGCGGACGTGCCCATTATAAGGTGTATAAACAGGATAATGAAACGGAAACCAACAGCCACATCCGCCGTTTGACGGATGAGGAACGGGTAGGGGAGATTGCTCATATGCTGAGTGGAGCCACCCTGACCGATGCCGCGCTGAACAATGCCAAGGCACTGTTGGGCATCGTCTGACTAATGTAGTACTTTACGGTTGTAAAGTAGAGGTTTACAATCGTAGTGTAGTACTTTAGCCGGCTAAAGTAGAACAAAAAAAACAATAAGATACAATGATAGATAAAAGTGAAATGATTTTCGGCGTTCGTGCCGTGATAGAAGCTGTTCAGGCAGGTAAGGACATTGACAAGATATTGGTGAAGAAAGATATCCAGAGCGACTTGTCCAAAGAATTGTTTGCCGCTCTAAAGGGAACTTTGATTCCTGTACAACGTGTGCCGGTAGAGCGTATCAACCGCATTACTCGTAAGAACCATCAGGGGGTGATAGCATTTGTCTCCGCCGTGACCTATCAGAAAACGGAAGACCTTGTGCCATTCCTTTTTGAGGAAGGCAAGAATCCGTTGTTTGTGATGCTGGACGGCATAACGGATGTGCGTAATTTCGGAGCGATAGCCCGTACTTGCGAGTGTGCGGCGGTGGATGCCGTTATTATTCCCGCCAAGAACAGTGTAACGGTGAATGCCGATGCGGTAAAGACTTCGGCAGGTGCGTTGCATACCTTGCCCGTATGCCGCGAACAGAACCTGAAAGATACCCTGCAGTTTCTTAAAAGCAGCGGTTTCCATATAGTGGCTGCTACGGAAAAGGGTGATTACGATTACACAAAAGCCGATTACACAGGTCCTATGTGTATCATCATGGGTGCCGAGGACAAGGGAGTTTCTTACGATAACCTTGCACTTTGCGACGAATGGGTAAAGATTCCGATGCTGGGTACGATTGAGTCTCTTAACGTATCCGTTGCGGCGGGTATCCTGATTTATGAAGCTGTGAAACAAAGAACGAACTGAATATGAAAAAGAAGATTTTCCTGCTTTCCGCTCTATGCCTTTTGGAGGTACAGTGGAGCATGGCACAAGCTCCCAAATGGGTGGATAAAGCCAAACGTGCCGTATTTTCGGTGATTACTTATGGCGAGAATGATAAGATTTTGAATACCGGAAACGGTTTCTTCGTGACGGAAGACGGTGTGGCCTTGTCCGACTGTTCTTTGTTCGAAGGAGCGCAACGGGCGGTGGTCGTGAATTCGGAAGGCGTACAGATGCCGGTAGTTTCTATTATGGGTGCGAATGACATGTACGATGTTATTAAATTCCGTGTAGGTATATCCACCAAAAAAGTCCCGGCATTGCATCCGGCAACCGTGGCTCCGGCTGTGGGCGCCAATGTGTACATCCTGCCTTATTCCACACAGAAAGACCGTTCCTATACTGCCGGACAAGTGAAAGCTGCGGATGAATTTTCCGGAAAGTATCACTACTATACGCTCAATCTGCGCCTGAAGGACAAGATGGTGAGCTGTCCCGTGATGACCGAAGAAGGACAGGTCTTTGCGCTTGCACAGAAGTCATCCGGCGCCGATACCGCTACAATATGTTATGCGGTAGATGCCGATTTTGCCATGGAACAGAATGTTTCGGCATTTTCCTTCAGCGATATGACTTTAAAGAATATCGGCATTAAGAAAGCACTGCCCGATACGGAAGAACAGGCGCTGGTGTTTCTCTTCATGGCTTCCTCACAGGTTACTCCGGAGAAGTATGCAGAACTGTTGGACGATTTCATCGCTGAATATCCGAACAGTGCGGACGGCTATGTGCGCCGTGCCACCAACCGGATATACCGCTCCAAGGATGATGCCTCGATGGATAAGGTCGTGGCGGATATGGATAAAGCCCTGAGTGTGGCTCAAAAGAAAGACGACGTATATTACAACCGTGCCAAACTGATATATAATTATATGCTGGGTAATCCGGAAAAGCCCTATAAGGACTGGTCTTACGATAAGGCTGTGGATGAAATAAGAAAAGCGATTGCCGTTCAGGAGCTTCCGGTGTATGTACAGACCGAAGGGGATATTTTGTTTGCAAAGCAGGATTATGCGGCAGCTTTGGCATGCTACGAAAAGGTTAATCAGTCCGATATAGCGTCGGCAGCAACGTTTTTCAGTGCAGCCAAGACAAAGGAACTGATGAAAGCGCCGGCAGAAGAAGTGCTGGCACTTATGGATAGTTGCGTGGTACGTTTCACCGAACCGTACACGGAAGAAGCCGCTCCTTACTTGTTGGAACGTGCCCAAGCCCGCATGAACGCCAATCAGGCGCGTGCCGCCATGCTTGATTACGATGCTTATTATAAAGCGGTAAACGGCAAGGTGAATGATGTGTTCTATTATTATCGTGAGCAGGCTGCCTTGAAGGCCAAACAGTTCCAGCGTGCACTGAATGATATGGAGAAGGCTATTGAGCTGAGTCCGAAAGACCTGACCTACCGTGCAGAGCTTGCCGTGGTCAATATCCGTGTAGGGCGTAATGAAGAAGCCTTGAAAGTGTTGCAGGATGCTTTGGCTATTGATTCTAAATATGCCGAAGCCTATCGGCTTATGGGAATTGCACAGTTGCAGATGAAAAAGAAGCAGGAAGCGTGCCAAAGTTTTGCCAAGGCAAAGGAATTGGGCGACCCGAACGTGGACGGACTGATTGAAAAGCATTGTAAATAAACGGTATACTTAACAAAATAAAGGCTCCGCTTTCACAAGCAGAGCCTTTGTTTGGGAAACTTCCCCATGCTAAAATATAAGTTAAGTCTAGGTATTAACAGGTTATGAATGAAATTTTCTTTCGTGTATTCGTATATATAAATGCACGATTCTGGGAAATACTGCACGAGTCTCCTGATTTTTTTTTGAATATAGTAGGAAAAGATACTATATATTTGATAATGAACAGATAAAAGAGTAAAATTATGAAAAAAGTGATTTGTAGTCAAAAAGCTCCGGGGGCAATCGGCCCTTACAGTCAGGCTATTGAAGCAAACGGAATGGTGTTCGTATCGGGTCAGTTGCCTATCAATGCTGCTACCGGAGTAATGGCGGAAAGCGCGGAAGCCCAAGCCCGCCAGTCGTTGGAGAATGTAAAGCACATTCTGGAAGAGGCAGGATTGAGCATGGCGAATATCGTGAAGACTACCGTTTTCCTGGCGGATATGTCTTTGTTTGCCGACATGAATAAGGTATATGCCACTTATTTTGAGGGAGACTTTCCCGCGCGTTCGGCTGTTGCCGTAAAGGCGCTTCCGAAAGACGCCTTAGTGGAGATTGAGTGCATCGCGGTTCGCTAATAAATCTGCCACGATAAAGCTGCTGCCACCTACGAAGATAAAATCTTCGGGGTGGCTTTTTTCTTGTGCGGCGGTTACGGCGGCGGGAACATCCGGATAACAGTTTCCCTGCAAGCCTGCTTTGGCAGCGAGCCTGCACAGCTCCTCTTCCGGAAGGGCGCGTTTTACGCTGGCTTTGGTGAAGTAGTATACAGCATCTTTGGGAAGCAGGGCAAGCACACCGCTGATGTCTTTGTCATTGACCATTCCTATGATGATATGGAGCTGGCGGTAGGTTTGCTGTTTCAGTTGTTCTACGATGTAGGTAATGCCACCCACATTATGTCCGGTATCACATATCAGGGTGGGGGACTCCTGTAGCTTTTGCCAGCGTCCCATTAATCCCGTCAGTTCGCAGACACGGGCGAAGCCGTTGCGCACATTCCTTTCGTCAATGTGGTATCCGGCCTCTTTCAGCAATGGCAAGGCTGTGAGGATGGTGCGTGTGTTTTTTAGTTGATAAAGTCCCTGCAACTCTGTTTTCAGTCCGGGATAATCGTTGTTCATCCTTTCTTCTGCAAATACGACAGGGGCTTTCTCTGCCGCGGCCTTTTGCAGGAAAACCGGTTTGGTCTCGGGGGTGGTTTCGCCAATGACTACGGGAATGCCGGGTTTGATGATACCTGCCTTTTCTCCCGCTATCTTTGCCAATGTGTCGCCCAAGAACTGGGTATGGTCGAAACTTATGTTGGTTATGATGCACAAATCCGGATGAATGATGTTCGTACAGTCCAACCGGCCGCCCAGTCCGACCTCTATAATGGCTACATCCACTTTCTCGTCGGCAAAATAGCGGAATGCCATCGCTGTGGTCAATTCAAAGAAAGAAGGGTGCAGAGGCTCGAAAAAGTCACGTTCTTTTTCTACAAAGTGCACTACATACTCTTCGGGTATGGGAGAGCCGTTTATACGGATACGTTCACGGAAATCCACCAGGTGGGGAGAAGTGTAAAGCCCCACGCGGTATCCCGCCTCCTGCAATATGGCAGCCAATGTATGGGAACAGGAGCCTTTGCCGTTGGTTCCTGCCACGTGGATTGTGCGGAACGAACGGTGGGGGTGCCCGAAATGTTCGTCTAATATGCGCGTGTTTTCCAAACCTTCTTTGTATGCCGAGCCGCCCACTTGCTGAAACATGGGTACGCTGTTATATAAGTAAGTTAAAGTGTTCTGATAGTCCATCTTTTATAAAAATTAACGGGAAAGCAATCCTTTCTCCTTATTAAAGTGTTATCTTTAGGAACGGCAAAGATAAGGCAATTTTATTTAAGTGTGTATGCTTGCTTTATTTTATATTGTCGGTATGAGGTATAAACTATTTAAATCTAAAGAGTATGGGAGCTAAGAAAAACTTTGTGATTGATACCAATGTTATCCTTCACGATTATAACTGTTTGAAGAATTTTCAAGAGAACGATATTTATCTTCCCATTGTAGTGCTTGAAGAACTCGATAAATTCAAGAAGGGCAACGAGCAGATAAATTTCAATGCCCGTGAGTTTGTCCGTGAGCTCGACTTGATTACCGATGATAACCTTTTTACCAAAGGTGCTCCGTTGGGCGAAGGTCTGGGACGCCTGTTCGTGGTGGCGGGTTCGGTAGATTCGCCCCGCGTGCACGATTCTTTCCCGGAACGTATTCCCGACCATCAGATACTCTCTGTCGTTGACTGGCTGACCGTGAAGAAGCCGAATATGAAATCCATTCTTGTCACCAAGGATGTCAACCTTCGTATGAAAGCGCGCTCTATCGGTCTGCTGTGCGAGGACTATATCAACGACAAGGTCATTAACGTGGATATATTTGAAAAGTCGAACGAAGTGTTCGAAGGGGTTGACCCGACTCTGATAGACCGCATCTATTCCTCTAAGGAAGGATTGGACATCAGCGAATTCGACTTCAAGGATGTTATTCACCCCAACGAATGTTTTATCCTGAAGAGCGACCGCAGCAGCGTGCTTGCCCGCTACAATCCTTTTACCCATTCCGTTTGCCGTGTCAATAAGACAAAGAATTACGGCATCGAACCGCGTAATGCCGAACAGAGTTTTGCTTTCGAGGTATTGAATGACCCGAACATCAAGCTGGTGGCCCTCACCGGCAAGGCAGGAACGGGTAAGACCCTGTTGGCACTGGCAGCCGCTTTGGGCAAGCTGACGGACTATAAGCAAATCCTGCTGGCGCGTCCTATCGTTGCATTGTCCAATAAAGATATAGGTTTCTTGCCGGGTGATGCCAATGAGAAGGTAGCTCCGTATATGCAGCCGCTGTTTGATAACCTGAATGTAATCAAGCATCAGTTCGCATCTAACTCAAGTGAAGTGAAAAGGTTGGAAGATATGCAGAAAAGCGACCAGCTTGTCATTGAAGCCCTCGCCTTTATCCGCGGGCGCAGCCTGAGCGAGACCTACTGCATCATCGACGAAGCGCAGAATCTTACTCCTCACGAAATAAAAACCATTATAACACGTGCCGGCGAAGGGACGAAGATGGTATTCACGGGCGACATCCAACAGATTGACCAGCCGTATCTGGACAGCCAGTCCAACGGGCTTGTCTATATGATAGACCGCATGAGAGACCAGAACCTGTTTGCCCATGTCAATCTGGTGAAGGGAGAGCGTAGCCAGCTGAGCGAACTGGCAAGTAATTTAATGTAATATCTGCTGCTTTGCCTTTCTTGGTGAAGGCGAAGAATGTGACATAAAAAAAACGGATGATGCCCCACTGGTAAGCACCATCCGTTTTTATTAGTATACCATATTTTTATTATTTGCGTGCCGAGAAGTATTTCAGGAACTGGGTACGTTCGAAAGTGTTTATCCCGTTCAGGTCGCTTACATTCAGCATGCCTTTGAACTGGCTGATGTTCTCCATCCCTTTGCGCTCCATCCATGCGTTTAGGAAGCGGACATACTCTTCGATGATGGCGTAAGAATTCTGATAGAGTGCGCTGCATATCTCTACTGCCGAAGCGCCCGCCAAGATAGCTTTTACTACTCCTTCAGGAGCATGTATGCCGCCGGATGCCGCATAGTCCAGCTTGCTCACAGCCGCAGAGGCGATACCTATCCAACGTAAGGATTTGGATAAATCGGCATCTGTGCTGAAGACGCTTCCGGCACTTTGAGCCATTTTTTCAATATCAATATCCGGCTGGTAGAACCGGTTGAACATTACTACTGCCGCCGCACCATTGGCATAGAGCTGGTCGATGAGTGCTATCGGATTGGTGAGGTTGTCTCCCAATTTCATGATAACAGGAATATTGACTGTTTTCCTGATATGGCTCAAGATGTCGATATGACGTTGTTCAAAAGAACCGTAAGCATATTGTATGTCGGTTTGCAAAGCAAGGATATTGACTTCCAAAGCATCTGCTCCGGCCTCTTCTATCTTTCTGGCAAACTCAATCCAGTCCGCATCCTGATAGCAGTTAATGCTGGCAATGACAGGAATGTCACAGACTTTCTTGGTTTCTTTAATCAGATTCAAATATTCGCCCAGTTTATGTTCGCGTATGTATCCTACCAGGTAATCGCTTCCTTCCGGATACATATTGGGATCTCCAAGCCAATCGGCTTCCATCATGATTTGTTCCTCAAAAAGAGACTTGAGTACAATGGCTCCTGCTCCTGCTTCGTAAAGCTTTTGGTTCTTGGCAGCACTGTCGGTAAGTCCGGAACTGCTGATAATAATCGGGTTTTTAAGTTTTAACCCTGCAAAGGTGGTTTCTAATGTTGCCATAATAACAGTTATTAGGTATTAATATATTCTTTCTCCAAATATTTTACTTCCTACACGTACCAGGGTACTGCCGGCGGCAATGGCCTCATGGTAATCATGGGACATTCCCATTGACAGCTCCCGAAACCACTCTGCATTGGAAAACCAGGTGGCTTTAGCCTCTTGGAAGAAATTGTTTAATGAACGGAATTCAGCTTTGATTTGTTCGATATTGTCTGTATTCGTAGCCATGCCCATAAGTCCGCATATCCGGACATTGCCGAGCTTTTTCCATTCATCGCCTGCAAGCATCTCCCGGCATTCGTCGAAACTGAAACCGAATTTGGTCTCTTCTTGTGCTATGTGCAGTTGAAGCAGGCAGTTTACAGTTCGTCCGGCCTTGGCTGCCTGCCTGTTGATTTCGGTAAGGAGTTTGTAGGAATCCACTCCATGAATCAGAGTAACATAGGGTACGATATATTTGATTTTATTCGTTTGCAGATGTCCGATGAAATGCCATTCGATATCTTTTGGAAGGCTCTCGTATTTGGCAGTCATTTCCTGCACCTTGCTTTCTCCGAACACACGCTGCCCTGCGCTATAAGCTTCCTCTATGGCCTCGTTGGGGTGAAATTTGGAAACAGCTACCAGCCTCACCCCATCAGGTAGTTCGCTCAGTACTTGTTTTATGTTTTCTGCAATACTCATCGTATATATGATAATCTGTGAAATGAAATTTTCAGGTTCTTATACTTCCGGCTTGTCATCCGGTTCTGCGCTGTACGGATATACATCCATGATGGCGGTTTCCGCTACCGATGCAATTTGGTAGTCGGCCATTGTGCCTTTCATGCCCTCATCCAGCTTCTTTACCGCATCACGCAAGTCGGCTGCCTGCACCAATACTTGGGTAGACGTTTTTTTCTCAGCACCGCTTTTCTCGTCCAATGTAATGAAAACCAGCTTGCATTTGAACCAACGGTCGGCAGCTTCCTCTTCGCATGGAAACAGTTCGCTGTAGTTGGCACGTTTAATGTCCGATACCGTAAATTCTCCTGAAATAAACGGTGTCATCTCTTCGATGATACGTGCTTCCGCTTCCGTAAAACTGAGTGCATCTACCAGATAAGGTTCGGTAACTTTTTTGTTCATTCCGTTTTCCATTGTTTTTTCATAACGAATTTTACACTCAAACCATGTATGCATTGCCATAATCTTCTGATTTTAGTTAGTATTTTAATTAGTAAATGATTGTTTCCTCTTCCTGCCTTTTGCGGCTTGCTGAAGAAACCCTTTCCTTTTTTATCATGAAAGGATGTACAAAGATAAACGAAAAAGGGGAAAAAAGTTTGATATAGCCGGAAGAAGATTATGTTAATGCAAAACTTTTTATCTGTTTGGCATCTGTTTGGGAACAAACCCGTATTTTGAAAACGGTTGGCAAAGGATATGACGGACCGGTTGGCTATTTTATTGGAATAACCGTTCTTTGGCGGCGTTAAACCAATAAAACAACAACAAGATTTATGGCAGTAGTAGCTTATTTAAGAGTAAGTACAGAAAAACAGTTTTTGGAAAACCAGCGAGAGGAAATTGTACGCTTCGCAGAAAGGAACGGGATGAGCATTGACAAATGGTATACGGAAACGGTCAGCGGAAGCGTCAGCAGTAAAGAACGTAAGTTGTCGGGGGTGTTGGATAAGATGCGTCCCGGCGATTCTTTGATTGTTACGGAGATATCACGGCTCAGCCGTACGCTGCTTGAGATTATGACTATTCTCAATTCGTGTATAAAAAAAGAAGTGATATTGTACAGCACCAAAGAAGGATACGTTTTTCAGAATGACATTAACAGCAAAGTGCTGGGGTTTGCATTCGGACTGATGGCCGAGATAGAGCGTAATCTGATTTCAATGCGTACTAAAGAGGCGCTGGCCCGTAGAAAGCAGGAAGGAAAGCACTTGGGGCGTAAAAAGGGGGATATGCCTAAGATGAAGATACTTGCGGAGAACAAGAAACAATTGCTTAAAGAGCAGAAGAAAGGAACATCCTGCTCTGAACTCGCCCGGCGGATGGGAGTGTCCAGAACAACCATGTTCCGTTTTCTGCATCATAAAAGATAAACCGGAAGTCTCTAACCGGGATGTGCTGTGATTCACTGCGGATTATGCCGATTATTACAGACGGATTTTAAGCGTCTGAGGTTTGCTTAAGAATATCTAATCTGTACATATCTGTGTAATCTGTGGCGAATTAAGAGTTCCGGAAACTTCGTTTGTGCAGATTCTTCAGTTCGAAAGAGAGCATGATACGGAAGAATCCTATGATAAGGAATGCAAACGAAATCATATAAACGGCGTAGATAGCTCCGACCGTCGGTTGCCACAGGATAATAAGCGAGCATACGATGGCAAGAATGCCGAATGCTGTATACCAGCCCCACTCTTTTGTCCCGTACCTCTTTAAGTCCATTGCATAGCCTACCGAGGAAAATCCCCGGAACATCAGCCAGAAGGCGATGATAAATGGAATGACTTCCATGCTCAGCACAGGATAAGTCACCAGGTAGAGTCCCAAAATCATATCAATGACTCCTCCTGCCAGATACCAGCCCCAGCTGGATACCCTTTGGCGGTTGCTTACTGCAAAGGCAATTTCCAGCAAACCGCTGACCAGCATCGAGATGCTGAATAAAATACTCAATGCGGCATATCCGTTAAAAGGGAAGAACATTAGCCCCAGAGCTACGGCTACATACAGGATGCCGAGAATAAGTGAAACCCACCAGTTTTTTACTTCCTGTTTCAGCTCATCAAAAATTGTTTTCATGTAAATCTTAATTTAAAAGTGATTATTATAAGTTCGTTGGGGGAATAACAATCTGTGGTATGAAAAGTTTTATTGAACTTTTTCAGCATCCCGTTTGTTTCTCTATTGTATAAATTGATAAAATTATGGCTACAACAAAATTTAAGGGACAACCGGTAAAAGTTATCGGTGAGTTTATAAAAGTGGGAGCAGTTGCTCCTGATTTCGAGTTGGTAAAGACGGATTTATCTTCTTTCTCTTTGAAAGAACTGAACGGGAAGAATGTAATTCTTAATATTTTTCCGAGTCTGGATACCGGCGTATGTGCTGCTTCCGTACGCAAATTCAATGAATTGGCTGCCGGTTTGCCGGATACGGTGGTATTGGCTGTTTCAAAGGACCTGCCTTTTGCACATGCCCGTTTTTGTACGACGGAAGGTATTGAGAACGTAATTCCCTTGTCCGATTTCCGTTGCTCGGATTTTGATGAAAACTATGGCGTGCGTATGGCAGACGGACCGTTAAGCGGTTTGCTGGCGCGGGCGGTGATTGTTGTCGGTAAAGATGGAAAGATTGCCTATACGGAACTCGTACCGGAGATTACGCAAGAGCCGGACTATGAAAAGGCGATTGCGGCAGTTAGGAAATAACCTCTTTGGACTTAACTATGCAATAAAAAAACGGTGGATGAAGAAGGGCTGTCTTTATCCACCGTTTTTTATTCTTATTTTTTCTGTTTTATTCCTTTATAAATCAGGAAACCTACAACGAATACCGCAACTGCCAGAATGATATAACCGATTTCGTGGCTGTATTCCGTAGCCAATATATAGACATCGTTGGTTGTCTTGATATCTGTGAACCGGTATATAAAATAGCCGAGCAGCGCCAGTATCGTGTTCCAGATTCCCGCACCGAGCGTTGTGTAAAGCAGGAACGAGCCTAATTTCATTCCGGCGAGTCCGGCTGGAATACTGATAAGCTGCCGTACTGCGGGGATAAGACGTCCGAAGAATGTGGATGCGGCGCCATGCTTCCTGAAGTACTCTTCGGCATGGCGTACTTTCGCTTCATCAATCAGGCACATATGACCGAAACGGCTGTTGGCAAATTTATAGACAATAGGACGACCCAGCCAACGTGCAAGATAGTAGTTTATGAGTGCGCCGAGATCTGCGCCGATGGTTGCGAAAATAACGACAAGGAAGATATTCATACTGTCATCGGTCATCGCTTTCCATGCAGCCGGCGGCACTATAACTTCCGATGGAAATGGGATAAATGAACTTTCGATAGTCATGAAGATGGTAACTACCCAATAATTCAGATTTTCTAAAACCCATTTGATAAGTTCTGCAGATGATTCCATATATAATACTTGTGATTAATAATTTGTTTATGTCTTTAAAATAAACCTGACCCGCCAAATATCTCTTTCACTCTTTTTATCATTTCATCCCGGTTTTTACAATCCAGCAAATCCAGCATGTTTTCCAGGTCTTTTGCCTGAAACGGGTGTGCGCAAAGCTGGTTGTACTTTAGGAAGTTCTCCATGTCGTCAAGTAACAGATAAAGGGCGGTCAGCTTCTCGTTGATATTCTCGAAGTCGGGCTCCAGTTTCTTAACCTGCTCAAAAGCCGTTTGGGCATATTGTATATGGCCCGTTTCCATGCTGCTCATGCCGATTTCATTCCAAGTATCGGCACACGGGGCACACTCTAAAGCCAAAGCCCATTTCTTTACAGCCTTGTCGAAATCTCCTTTTTCCATATACATACCTCCCTCAATCAGATAGGGTTCTGCATCTTTCGGGCCTATCTCATGGGCTTTCTTGAAAAACAGGTCGGCCTGACGCTTTTCGCCTAAGTTATAGAGGCAAATCGCTACATGCGCATATAAAGACGGCAACATCGTTGAGTCGGTATCTTTACTGTGTATGACCAATTCAAGATGCCGGTACCCTTCTTCCCAGTGTCCTTTGGATATTTCATTGAATCCGATGAACATATGAAGGAAATTGGGGCTGACGGCTTTATATTTTTCTGCCAGGGTATAATTCTCAAGCGCGCTTTCTTCATTTCCAAGTTGATAGAAAGCATGTCCTTTCATCATATAGGCATCGGCAAATTCTTCATCTGACACGATTGCATAGTCGCATGCCTCAATGGCTTTGTCAAACAGTTGCTGTTCGAAATAGCAACGTGCCAGTCCGAACCAATAAGGGGCTGAATAAGGATTCTTGTCTATCAGCTTGTTATAGAACATTTCGGCTTTATCCTTCAGACCTTGTGCCAGGAAACAGTCGGCTGTTACGGCCAGATACTCTTCTTCCTCGGCATATTTTTCCAATCCCCTTGTCAGCCATGGTACAGCCTTATCGGGATACCCCATATCAATATACATATAGGATACGTCCACGATGTTGGCCAGGTCCTCTTTGTCTTCTATGGAGTCAAGGAGTTGTTCCGCTTCATCTATTTTGCCTTCGCCTAAGAGAATATTGGCTTTCAGTACTTTTACTTCCGAGGAATAATCTTCGGTTATTTCCTCTATCACTTGTTTGGCCTTATCCCTTTCCCGGGCGTCCATGAAGAGATAAGCCTGCTCTACCAACAGAGGCGTACTGCCGGGGTGTAAGCTCAGCCCGTATTCTACGACTTCGGTAGCCTGGCTGTTTTTTCTGTGCATGGCATACCAGTCGGCAAGGTCGGCTAAATCGTCTGCATCCAGATAGATAGGTTTGTTCTCAGCTTTCGCTGCTTCGTATTGTTCTGCAAGTTCTTGCAATTCCTTGTCTCTTCCGGACAACAGGTTCTTTTTACTCATTAATGTTATATTATTTGTTGATTTTCCCCCAAGTATCTTTCAAGCCTACGGTACGGTTGAACACCATTTTCTCCGGTGTAGAGTCGCGGTCTACATTGAAGTAACCGATGCGCTGGAACTGCAGGTAGGAGAGTGGCTTCATACCGGCGGCAAATTTCTCGATATAGCAGTATGGCAATACGTTCAGAGAATCCGGATTTATCATTTCCTTCATGGCGGTCAGCGCATCGCAATTCTTTTCTTCGCGGATGGCTGCCAGTTCGTCGCGCGGATTTTCCACTTTCCACAACCGGTCGTAAAGGCGGACTTCGGCTTGCAGGCAGTGTGCGCAACTCACCCAGTGAATTGTGCCTTTTACTTTGCGGTTAGCGCCGGGCATGCCGCTTTTGCTGTCGGGGTCGTATTCGCAGTATACTTCTGTGATTTCTCCTGCATCGTTCTTCTTGCAGCCGGTACACTTCACGATGTACGCGCTTTTCAGGCGAACTTCCTGTCCGGGAGTCATGCGGAAATATTTCTTCGGAGCATCTTCCATGAAATCGTCGCGTTCTATCCACAGTTCGCGGCTGAATTCGATGTTGTGGCTGCCCTCTTCCGGACGTTCCGGGTTGTTGACGGCTTCCATTTCCTCAACCTGTCCTTCCGGATAATTGGTGATGACAAGCTTCACCGGATTCAATACTGCGGATATGCGGGTGGCGCGTGCGTTCAAGTCTTCGCGTACGGCGCTCTCCAGCAAGGCAAATTCATTGAGGGCATCGTAAGTGGTATAACCGATTTTATCGATGAACTTATGAATGGACTCGGGTGAATAGCCGCGACGGCGGAAACCGCAGATAGTCGGCATACGGGGGTCGTCCCAGCCGTTGACAAGGCCTTCTTTCACCAAAGTCAGCAGGTTGCGCTTGCTCATGAGCGTATAGCTCAGGTTGAGCTTGTTGAATTCATACTGGTGAGGACGGTGGTCGTTCAGGTCCTTGCCTTCTTTTACCCAATCTACAAAGAGGTCGTACAACGGACGGTGGGGAACGAATTCCAGTGTACACAAGGAGTGGGTTACACCTTCGAAGTAGTCGCTTTGTCCGTGAGCGAAGTCGTACATCGGGTAAGCTTTCCAGGTAGTACCCGTACGGTGGTGCGGATGTTTCACCACGCGATAGATAATCGGGTCGCGGAAGTGCATGTTGGGACTTGCCATGTCAATTTTGGCACGGAGCACCATGGCGCCTTCCTCTATCTCGCCGGTATTCATCTTTTGGAACAGTTCGAGTGTTTCCTCGATGGGACGGTTACGGTAAGGGCTTTCCACACCGGGTTGGGTAGGAGTGCCTTTTTGAGCGGCAATCTGCTCGGATGTCTGCTCGTCGATATATGCTTTGCCTTCTTTGATGAGGCGGATGGCGAAGTCCCATAACTGCTGGAAGTAGTCGGAGGCATAGTATTCGTTGCCCCATTGGTAACCCAGCCATTGAATATCTTCCTTGATGGCTTCTACATATTCCACATCTTCTTTGGTGGGGTTGGTGTCATCGAAACGCAGGTTGCAGACCCCGCCATGTGCGGCGGCAATGCCGAAGTCCAGGCAAATGGCCTTGGCATGTCCGATGTGAAGATAACCGTTAGGTTCCGGCGGGAAACGTGTCTGTACCTTTCCGTCGTTTTTACCCTCTTTCAAGTCGTTCTCTACTATTTGTTCAATGAAGTTCAGGCTCTTCTTTTCGCTTGTTTCTTCGCTTTTTATTTCTGCCATAATGCTATTGTTATTCGTATAGTGGTGCAAAAATACGACTATTTTTTCGTATATCGTTATTTCACGGGAATATATCCGCTCTTTTTTAGTGATTTCCTGTCCGGAAAGCGGCAGACACGAACCGTAGACTCCGGCTTGTGAAAGCCGGAGCTTTTTGCATGCGAATTAAAGCAACGCATGTTACATACTTGTTACACACGGTGGGTTTGTGTGTATTGTAACGGTTTTGTAACATGTTTGAAACATTTCCTTCAAACGATAGTCATACTGCCTTAATATTTCCTTTGTTTCTTTGTACGCGGAAAAACGTAGGCAATATGAAAAAAATACCACGTGCCGGTACGGGGCATTTCACGGCATGGTACTTCTCGTACCACGCGCTGGTACAGACACTACCACCCTTTGGTACAGTGAGTTTCATGCCGTGGTACGGGCGATACCATGCCTTGGTACGGACAGTTTCATGCGTTGGAATAAGTGATATGATTAGGCAATTGATAATTTTGAAATAGAAAAACATTATGGTGCAGTTTATCGAATCAGAGCTCGTCTTGCTGAAAAAAGAAATAGACGAAATGTGGACTTTAGTGTATAACCAGCTCGGCCGTGCCGGAGAAGCCGTACTGACTTTGGACCGCGAGCTGGCACAGCAGGTATTGGTGCGCGAGCGTCGTGTCAATGCCTTCGAACTCAAGATAGACAGTGATATAGAAGACATCATCGCCCTCTATAATCCTGTCGCTATCGACTTGCGTTTTGTGCTTGCCATGCTCAAAATCAATACAAACCTGGAGCGTTTGGGCGATTTCGCCGAAGGCATAGCCCGCTTTGCGTTGAATTGCAAGGAACCGATTCTGGCAAGTGGACTGGTGAAGGAACTGCGCCTGGAGGAGATGATAAATCAAGTTTCGGCTATGCTTGAACTTGCCAAAAGAGCTCTTCAGGAAGAAAGTCAGGAACTGGCAACCGCGGTATTCGCCAAAGATAACCTGCTGGATGAAATTAATGCAAATGCCACTGCTGTTCTGGCAGATTATATCGGCAAGCATCCCGAAAGCGCACTCTCTTGTCTGAATCTGGTTAGTGTTTTCCGTAAGCTGGAACGTTCCGGCGATCATATTACGAATATCGCCGAGGAAATAGTGTTTTTTATCGATGCGAAGGTGCTGAAACATAGCGGACGTACGGACGAACACTATACAGACGATAAGAAATAGTCAACTTTTTAGGATATTTTTAGTGTTTAATGGAAAATAGCCCTATATTTGCCCATTGAAAACGATTGCAGATGTAGAAATTTGCTTTGAAATGATAATAAAATCAAAAGAATTACAGAAAAGATGTTATAAGACATGTTTTTTAATTTGGTTGGTATCTTGAAAAGCGGCTATCTTTGCAACGTTATCCTGAAAACAATCTTTTTACCTTAAAAAAAACTAATACCTATTGAAAACTGAAAAAGGAGGCTTTGTGAAAAGCTTCCTTTTTTTCATTTCTATATGAGACCCTTTTTGTATCTTTGTCGCATCCGCAATGCGGGTAATATCTAAATTTAAATTGTAACAAGCTTATGTTTTCCGGAATAGTAGAAGAATGTGCCACACTGGTGGCTATGGTCAGAGACCAAGAAAACGTGCACTTTACTTTCAAGTGTTCGTTCGTAAATGAATTAAAAATAGACCAGAGCGTATCTCATAATGGCGTATGCCTTACGGTTGTCAGCATGACGGATGATACTTATACGGTGACAGCGATGAAAGAGACTCTGGACCGTTCCAATCTCGGCTTGTTGAAAGTAGGCGATGAAGTGAACGTGGAGCGCAGCATGATGATGAACGGCCGCTTGGACGGACACATCGTACAGGGACACGTAGACCAAACGGCAACCTGTGTGGACATAAAGGATGCCGAGGGCAGCTATTACTTTACGTTCCGGTATGCCTTTGATAAGGAAATGGCGAAGCGCGGTTATATCACCGTGGATAAAGGCTCGGTAACCGTAAACGGTGTCAGTCTGACCGTGTGCAACCCTACGGACGATACCTTTCAGGTAGCCATTATCCCTTATACCTTCGAGCATACCAATTTCCACGCTTTCAAGGTGGGGAGCGTAGTGAATCTCGAATTCGATATTATCGGTAAATATATCAGCAGAATGATACAGTATAAATAGAGTTATAACTCATAATTTATAATTCATAACTCATATCTTATTATGAATGATTTTTTGCAATTGGCCGCTTCACGTCAAAGCGACCGTGCTTATGATATGTCCCGTGCGGTAGAGCCGGAGAAGTTGGAACGTATTTTGGAAGCTGCCCGGCTGTCGCCTTCGGCATGCAATGCGCAGCCGTGGCGTTTTGTGGTGATCACCGATCCGGAACTTGCTGTGAAAGTGGGTAAGGCCACTGCCGGATTGGGGATGAATAAGTTTGCCAAAGATGCTCCGGTACATATTCTGGTGGTGGAAGAATCCATGAATATCACTTCTTTCTTGGGCGCCAAGATTAAGGACAAGTATTTCCCTCTGATAGATATCGGCATTGCCACCGCTCATATTACGCTGGCTGCCGAAAGCGAGGGGCTGGGTTCGTGCATCCTGGGCTGGTTCGATGAAAAGGAGATTAAGAAGCTTACCGGCATTCCTGCCAATAAACGTCTGTTGCTCGACATCACGATAGGCTATCCGGCAAAAGACAAACGGAAGAAGTCCAGGAAATCCAAGGACAAGGTTGTTTCATACAACCATTATTAAAGCGACCGTTACAGGTCTTTCAGCAGCACTTGGCTTGCACTCTTGTAGTACTCTTCCCGTGCTTTCATCAGTGTTTCCCATTGCCCGTGGAATTCTTTGTCCTTGTCTATCTTGAAGTCCTCGGAACCGTGGGTGTCCAGCTTGTCCAGCAGGAGAGCAACGTTCAGCTTGCTGATGTCCATGGAAGGCTGGTAGGCGATGTCCTGGCTTTTGGCATCGGTCACCACTTCGTGCAGAAGGTTGATTCCCTGCAATTCATAAAGAGTCTGGTTGGTCAGGCGTATGGGTATCTGGCACTCCTCGGATATGTCTTCGGCAGTATAGGGCGGTTCGTTCTTTTCAAAGCGTTTGGCTACGAACGACATGATGAGGATGGAGATGAAGTCGCGGTAACGGCGGCTGATGTTGCGTGCATCCTTATCGAAACTGAAGTTCCGGATGTTTTGTCCGGCATACGTCAGTTCCGCTCCGAAAAGGCAGATGGTCCACGATATCTGCAACCACAGCAGGAACATGGGAAGTGCCGCAAAACTGCCGTAAATGGCGTTGTAACGGGATACCCACAACTGGCTGCTGATATAAAGGAACTGGAATGCCTGGTGTGCCGTACCTGCCAGAATGCCCGAAATCAGCGCATGCTTAAGTTTCACCTTTGTATTGGGCATGAAAACATACAGTGCCGTGAACATCACCCATGTCAGCACAAAAGGTATGAGGCGGATTAGGAATTTGCCGATGGGAGCGAGCAGGGTGAAGTCTGTCACATTCTTCAGCATGGTGCTCATAAATATGGAAAGACCGCCCGAAACTACCAGCAGAAGGGGTATCAGCAGGAGCATGGAGAAGTAATCCGTGATTTTACGGTACATGCTTCTTGCTTTTTTTACCTGCCAGATGCGGTTAAAGGTAATCTCCATGTTGTTAATCAGGTTGAGTACCGTCCACAATAACATGATCAGGCCCACGCCAATGAATATGCCGTTTTTGGTTTGCGATAGATAGGAGTTGACGAATTGGAAGATAACTTCCGTTGTTTCCGACGGGCCGCCGAAGCCCTGAACGATTTGGCTCTCCATCAGATTGTCGAAGCCGAACCCGCGTGCAATGGCAAACACAATGGCCAGGATAGGTACAATAGCCAGTAAAGTGCTATATGTCAATGCCGATGCCTTGTTTACAAGCCTGTCTTTGGTAAAGCGGTTGATGCAGAGATAAATGGTCTTGATAATATTATATAAGGAGAAAGTCGTTTTAGTGACTTCGTCTTCTGTAATACGCCAGATGTCGTATGTCAGGAATTTCCAAAGGGTGGCAATGCGCTTGTTCATGCTAAATTGAAAAATGAGAATCGAGAATTGAAAAACGATAGTATGCCGAAAGGACTTTATTTCTTAATTCTCAATTTTTAATTTTTAATTTAAAAAAGCAGTCGGTCTGTAAGCCGGGTTCTGTTCCCTGATTCAGCAATTAAATCAAGGCGTCTGTCATTTATCTGAGCCGTATGTTGCCATACAGGCTTTAGCGGTCTACCCTCCGACATGGAGCGAGCAACTCTCATAACGTCGGTTTACATGACCTTACAACTCCTAAGACGTACGGCCCTTGTGTCGCCACAAGACCGGTGGGCTCTTACCCCACCTTCTCACCCTTACCACAACCCCGGAAGGCATGGCGGTTATTTTCTTCTACGTTACTCTACCCTCGCGGACAGCTTTCTGTTAGGAAGTAGGATGCTCTGTGTTGCCCGGACTTTCCTCATGCGCACGAGGCGCAAGCGACAGACCGACCAACTGCTTTGGGGTGCAAAGATAGGAATTTTTTAGTGATTGACGTCAGGTGACCGGTGATTTGTTCGTTATCGGTGTTTTATTTGTGTAATTTCTTAAAAACACTGAAAATATGTATCTCTTTTAGAATAAATTGTTAGCTTTGCTAACATTAATAATTCCCAAATGCGTATAGTCCATGAAAAAGTTTGCCTCATTCTTTGCAGTATTTCTCTTTATAACTCTTTTTGCTGTCGCTTCGGAAGCCGGAGACCGTAATATACCGGTAGAGGTGGCACAACTCACCGACAGTTTGAAAAAACAGTTTGCACCGGACAGGCGTGTGGCATTGCTGGATGTAGATTATTCTTTTTCCGATAAGAATGTGATGCTGCGTGGCGTCACTACTTCGGCAGAAGCGAAAAACGCATTGTTGAAGGAACTGGCAAGAAAAGGCTATACCGTGATGGACTGTCTTGAACTGCTTCCCGATGTGAAGGGGCTGGAAGGCAAAACCTGCGGTATTATCAATGTGTCTGTGGCAAATATGCGTGTCGCTCCGGATTTCTCATCGGAAATGATGACACAGAGTCTGATGGGGATGCCAGTGCGCGTATTGCAGCGCGATGGCTGGGTGCGTATCCAGACTCCCGACAATTATATCGCCTGGGTGCATCGTGTAGGTGTACATCCGGTGACCGAAGAAGAAATGGCTGCGTGGAACAAGGCGGAAAAGATCGTTGTGACTGCTCATTACGGTTTTGTCTATTCCGAACCGAACCAAACTTCACAAACGGTTTCGGACGTTGTGGCCGGCAACCGTTTGAAGTGGGAAGGGAGCAAGGGAGCTTTCTACAAGGTGACCTATCCCGACGGTCGCCGGGGATATATCTCCAAATCTATAGCCATGCCCGAGAAGAAATGGCGTTCCGGCTTGCAGCAGGATGCCGCCGGCATTATCCGTACGGCACACACCATGATGGGAATACCTTATCTTTGGGCGGGAACTTCATCGAAAGGCGTGGATTGCAGTGGATTCATGCGTACCATACTTTTTATGCACGACATCATTATACCACGTGATGCTTCCCAGCAGGCTTATGTGGGCGAGCATATAGACATTGCAGCCGATTTCTCCAACCTGCAACTGGGCGATTTGATATTCTTCGGCCGCAAGGCAACTCCGGAACGTAAAGAACGGGTCGTACACGTGGGTATGTATATTGGCGGCAAGCGTTTCATTCATTCGCAGGGCGATGTGCATATCAGCAGTTTCGACCCGGCAGATGAATTGTTCGATGAGTACAATCTCGGGCGGTTGCTGTTCGCTACGCGCGTATTACCTTATATAAATAAGGAAGAGGGATTAAACACAACGGAAACCAATGAATACTATAAATGACATGCAAAACAGAAGAGACTTTTTAAAGACCGCCGCCTTTGCCGCCTTAGGTTCGGGTATGGCTATTAATAGCGTATTGGCAGGTGAGGGTGCGGCGCCTGCTTTGTTCAATATCAATAAGAGTGGCGTTACGCCTAAAATGAAGCTGCGTTTCTTTCCGTATGAACTGAGGTTGCGTCATGTGTTTACGGTGGCTGCTTATTCGCGCACCACCACTCCCGATGTGCAGGTCGAAATAGAGTATGACGGCATCATCGGTTATGGCGAAGCTTCCATGCCGCCCTACCTGCAGCACGAATTGGGCACGATGGACAGCGTATTGGCTTTCTTGAAGAAAGTGCAGGATGTTATCGGGCAGTTCTCCGATCCTTTCCGGCTGGAAGATATCCTGAGTTATATAGACAGTCTCTCTGCAGGAGATTCGGCGGCCAAGACTGCGGTGGATATTGCCTTGCACGATTTGGTGGGTAAATTGTTGCAGGCCCCCTGGTATAAAATCTGGGGATTGGATAAGGAGAAAGCGCCTTCTACCACCTTTACCATCGGTATTGATACGCCCGATGTGGTGCGTGAAAAGACTAAAGAGTGTGCCGGGCAGTTCAATATCCTGAAAGTGAAGCTGGGGCGCGACAACGATAAGGAGATGATCGAGACCATCCGTTCGGTAACCGACCTGCCTATCGCCATTGACGCCAATCAGGGCTGGAAAGACAAACATTATGCGCTTGATATGATTCACTGGCTGAAAGAGAAAGGCATTGTGATGATAGAGCAGCCCATGCCTAAAGAGCAGTTGGATGATATCGCGTGGGTAACCGGGCAGAGTCCGTTGCCGGTATTTGCAGATGAATCCGTCCAACGCTTAAAGGATATAGTAGGGCTGAAAGATGTTTTTACCGGTATCAATATCAAGCTGATGAAATGTACCGGTATGCGTGAGGCATGGAAGATGGTGACACTGGCGCGTGCTTTGGGCATGAAAGTAATGGTGGGGTGCATGACCGAAACTTCGTGTGCCATTTCTGCGGCCGCACAATTCTCTCCGGCAGTTGATTTTGCCGATTTGGACGGCAGTTTGCTGATAGCCAACGACCGTTTCAAGGGAATGGAAGTTGTAAAGGGAAAGATTACACTGCCGGACTTGCCGGGTATTGGAGTCGTGAAGATATAAAAGTACGGAAATCATACAGTGACAGGTGCTCCTGATATAAACTGATTTACTTATATAATCCATGAAGAATCTGCTATATATTGTCTTTTTGTTTGTTTTTGTTTCTGCTTGCAGCACGAAACCGGAGAACAAGCCATACAGCTGGGATGATGATTTGCACCAGCGTCTGCTTACGGATTTTTGTTTGACGGAATCTCAGGTCAAGGACTATATCAGAAAGTATATCCCTGATGTAACGGACGAACAGATGCGGCAGTGGGAAGCATCCAATGCTTTGGAGTGCATGGTTCTGGATGGTGAAAAACGCTATTTCCGTAATGCAGGTCCTAATCTGTTTCGTGTGGATTCTGCCTGCTATGATATAAAGATAGCCAAAGAGGGCATTGCTCTAAGCGGAAGTGAGAAGGTGAACAAAGAAAATCTGCCCGAAGTGATTACTGCCGTGAAGAAAGAAAACAAGGCGATAGTCGCTCCCAAGCGGATGCGTGTCACTTATACGCTGACGGTAGACACCAATGCCGTTCCTGCCGGAAAGCTGGTTCGCTGCTGGTTGCCTTATCCCCGTACCGACCAGCCCCGGCAGCGGGATGTGAAGTTTATCTCTGCCAGTGAGCCGGACTATGTCCTTTCTCCGCAAGAGTGCCGGCATAGCACGCTCTATATGGAAAAGCGTGCGGTACAAGGAGAGCCTACCGTATTTTCCGAAACATTTGAATATACATCCTGCGGAGAGTGGCATAATCTGCGCGCGGAAGATGTTCTGCCTTATGATACGACTACCGCTCTTTATAAAGAGTATACCGCCGAGCGGGAGAAACACATCGTCTTCTCTCTGCGGCTGCGTGAGTTGGCTGCCAAGTTGACAGCAGGTGAAACCAATCCTTATTTAAAGGCGAAGCGCATCTTCCGTTGGATTAACGATCACTTCCCCTGGGCATCTGCCCGCGAGTATTCCACGATTGAGAATATTCCGGAATATGTATTGGACCACCGTCACGGCGATTGCGGTCAGGTCAGCCTTTTATTCATAACCTTATGCCGCATCAGCGGCATTCCTGCACATTTTCAGAGCGGGTTCATGATGCATCCCCGTGCTTGGAACCTGCACGATTGGGCGGAAGTATATTTTGAAGGTGTAGGGTGGGTGCCTGTAGACCAATCGTTCGGAATCCCGGCTTTTGCCCGCAATGCCGATGAAGAGTATTTCTTCCTGGGTGGTATCGACTCCTGGCGCATGATTGTAAATACCGATTACGGCATGCCGTTAGTGCCCGAAAAGAAGTATCCGCGTAGCGAAACCGTAGATTTCCAGCGCGGTGAGGTAGAGTGGGAAGGTGGAAACCTTTATTTTCCGCAATGGAGTTACCATATGGACATCGATTACCTTAATTATTAAGGTATGGCATACAGCTTGAAAACAGATGATGTGTTGAGGCGAAACGCATCATCTGTTGAACCTCAACGCATCATCCGTTACAGGCAAACGGATGGTGCGTTTTTGTTTTGTCTATCTGTCAGTCTTTTAACAGACAGTAATCGTGCATAAATGCTAATTTGTCAGCTTCTGCCGTTAACCGCTGTTAAGTCCCAAATATTCACTGTTAAAAGAGAACAAAAAAGAGTGACAAGCGGAATAACAGAACGATTTTTGTCGTTATTTTAACGTCAGAATGTTAAATGAGATTTGAATATTAACAATTAAAGAAAATAGAAAGTAATATGAAACAGACAACAAAAAACATCCTTGGAGTTGCAGCCATTGTAGTTCTGAGTGCAGGAGTGGCCGGTGTTACCACTTATAAGATGCAGAATAAGGAAAAGTCTGCTACATTCAGCGAATTGTTCCAGCAGAACCCTAATAATTTACGGTTGGCTGCTTATAACGCGACGGATGCGCAGCCTGTTGACCTGACGCAAGCGGCAGAAAGTTCGGTTCATGCCGTAGTACATATACGTGCCAAACAGTTGAGCAAGACTCAGACAGTGCAGAGCATGCCGGATATTTTTGACTTCTTCTTCGGTGACGGTCGCGGACAGCAACGTCAGATACAGACCCAGCCGCGCGTAGGTTTCGGTTCCGGCGTGATTATTTCCAAAGACGGCTATATCGTAACCCTCAACCACGTGGTTGAGGGTGCTGATGAAATTACCGTGAAACTGAACGATGACCGCGAACTGAAAGGCCGCATCATTGGTACTGACCCCAGCACCGACCTTGCGCTGATTAAGATTGAGGGTGACGATTTCCCCACAGTACCGGTAGGCAACTCCGACGAACTGAAAGTAGGTGAGTGGGTGTTGGCGGTAGGTAACCCGTTCAACCTGAACTCTACCGTAACAGCCGGTATCGTCAGTGCAAAGGCTCGTGCCATCGGCGCAACGGCTTCCAACGGACAGGCTGCGAATATCCAGTCCTTCATCCAGACGGATGCTGCCATCAATCAGGGCAACAGTGGCGGTGCGCTGGTTAATGCAAGAGGTGAGCTGGTAGGTATCAACGCCATGCTGTATTCACCGACAGGTGCATACTCCGGCTACGGCTTTGCAATCCCCACCAGCATCATGACGAAAGTTGTAGCGGACTTGAAGCAGTTCGGTACGGTACAGCGTGCTTTGCTGGGTATTACCGGTACTACACTGGGCACAGACCTGCAAATGGACGAAAGACTGGCTGAGGAAATGAAGAAGAAAGCCGACGAACTCGGTGTGAAGGAAGGTGTCTTGATTGCCGAAGTTGTAGAGGGTGGTTCTGCTGCCGGTGTGTTGAAGTCGGATGACGTTATCGTCGGTATTGACGGTAAGAAGGTGCATAAGTTTACCGATTTGCAGGAAGTGCTGGCTAAGCATCGTCCGGGCGATAAAGTAAAGGTGAAGGTAATCCGTGACAAGAAAGAGAAAGAGTTTGTATTGACGCTGAAGAACTCTCAAGGCAATACGAAAGTAGTGAAAGATGCCGGAATGGAACTGTTGGGTGCAGCTTTCAAGCCTGTATCTTCCGAATTGAAGAGACAACTTAACTTGGGTTACGGTTTGGAAGTAACCGGAGTGTCCAACGGTAAAATGGCAGATGCCGGTATCCGTAAGGGATTCATCATCCTCAAGGCGAACAATGTACAGATGAAGTCGGTAGAGGATCTGGAGCAGGTACTGAAAGCTGCCGCCCAATCTCCCGAACAAGTGTTGTTTATCACCGGTATGTTCCCGTCGGGCAAGCGTGCAAGTTATGCTGTTGATTTGAGCCAGGAATAACAAAAACATGATAATCAGGTAAGAAGATTGTAATATAAGCAAAGAAAGATGAAAAAAAGGTGTCGGTGAATACTTACCGACATCTTTTTTGTTGTATAAGTAAGGTATAAATAAGGTGAAAAAGTTTCGGCATGTTAGTGTTGTAATAAATAATTTGTCGTAACTTTGCAACCCAAATCTGTATTATAAGAATGAGACAACTAAAAATTACCAAAAGTATCACTAACAGAGAGAGCGCTTCTCTTGACAAGTATTTGCAGGAAATCGGTCGCGAAGACCTCATTACAGTCGAAGAAGAGGTAGAGCTCGCTCAGCGCATCCGCAAGGGTGACCGTGTTGCACTGGAGAAATTGACACGTGCCAATCTGCGTTTCGTTGTATCTGTAGCCAAACAGTACCAGAACCAGGGTTTGAGTTTGCCCGACTTGATTAACGAGGGTAATTTAGGACTGATTAAGGCTGCCGAAAAGTTCGATGAGACACGTGGTTTCAAGTTCATCAGTTATGCAGTATGGTGGATACGTCAGTCCATTTTGCAGGCTTTGGCAGAGCAGTCGCGTATTGTGCGTCTTCCCTTGAACCAGGTAGGCTCGCTGAATAAAATCAGCAAGGCTTTCTCCAAGTTCGAGCAGGAAAACGAACGCCGCCCGTCGCCCGAAGAACTTGCCGATGAACTGGAAATCCCTGTTGACAAAATCTCCGATACGCTGAAGGTTTCCGGCCGCCATATTTCGGTAGACGCGCCTTTTGTTGAAGGAGAAGACAACAGCTTGCTCGATGTGCTGGTCAACGACGACTCTCCTATGGCCGACCGCTCTTTGGTGAACGAGTCTCTTGCGAGGGAAATTGATAGAGCTCTTTCTACGTTAACCGATAGGGAAAAAGAAATCATACAGATGTTTTTCGGTATCGGACAGCAGGAAATGACATTAGAGGAAATCGGCGACAAATTCGGTCTCACACGTGAGCGTGTCCGCCAGATTAAGGAAAAAGCAATCAGAAGATTAAGACAAAGTAATCGTAGTAAATTGCTCAAATCTTATTTGGGATAAATAAGAATATCGGTTTCTGACAAATAAAAGAAATTAAGAAAACCGGTCTGTCCAGAGTGGATGGCCGGTTTTTTTATTATCTTTGCCCCATTAAACAATCAAAAAGAAGTTATGAAGCACATAAAAATAGTATTTGCAGTGATGCTCGTATTTACTTTGTGTACAGCGTTTACAATGAAAAGCCATAAGCCTGTTTATGCTTTTGGCGTAGCGGCGTCTTTCAATGATTCGGTAGTGTATTGTACGGAAATCCAAGTATTGGACAGTACGGCACTGGACAAGAACGGTTTTTTGCCCAAGCGTGACTTGTACAGCTATCAATTGAAAAACTATCTGGAATATGATTTGAAGAAACCCGATTATACGTGTATGATCTATTTCAGTGAGAATAAAAAGAAACTGGAAAAGGAAGCTGTCAAGGTAAAGGCGAAGTATAAGAAGAGCACAATGGTGTTGCAGGCTATTACGTCGGATAAGTTCAGTTTTAAGAAGCCGGAAGAGTAATCGGTGCGTTGCAACAATTATACGATACCTATGAGAATGAAGCTTTATACATTGCTGTGCATATCTTTTTTCCTTTTGTTTACGGCTTGTAATCAAGATGATGATCCGGTGCCACCTGAGAAAGTTAGTCGGACTGTGTTGGTCTATATAATGGCAGACAATAGTTTGTCAAATTACGCATCATTGGATATTGATGAGATGATGGTAGGAATGGCTGCCGTGGATGCTTCAGACAACAATCTTTTAGTTTATGTAGACGATAATAGTAGGGAAGGCTCTCCGTCCTATAATCCTCCTACGCTGTTTCGTTTGTCAAAAGATAAATCCGGTACTGTGTTGAAGGAAGTTGTGAGGGAGTATAAAGAGCAGGTTTCTACTGATGCCTCGGTGATGGAGGAAGTTATGAAGCGTACATTTGCTGAATATCCCGCAGAGAGTTATGGGTTAGTGGTTTGGTCGCATGGAGAAGGATGGATTCCCAGTCCTTTGCCAATTGTAAAAAAGACTTCTACACGCTGGATAGGTGAAGATAGCGGCCATCATCTGAATATTGCTGATATGGTTTTCATCTTTGAAAAAGTAGGATGTCATTTGGATTTTATCTTGTTTGACGCTTGTTTCGGACAGTCCGTAGAAGTAGCGTATGAATTGCATAACTATGTTGATTATATTATAGGTTCTCCAACAGAAATCCCAGGACCAGGCGCTTCTTATGATAAAGTCGTACCGGCTATGTTTGCTGCGGCTAATGTAGGAATAGAGATTGGTAAAGCATATTATGATCCTTATGCAGCTTTATATACAGGGGATCGTCCTAGTCGTTTTGAAGATCCTTGGACTGCTGGTGTTTCTGTATCTGTTATAGATTGTGCTGCTTTAGAAAATTTGGCGTCTGTGACGAAGCAGACTTTGAGTTCAGACCCGATGCTATTGAATCTACTTTTAAATAGTAATATATATAATTATGATAGACGTGCTAAGTCGAGTAGTTCGTATATTGGCTATTATGATATGAGGCAGTTAATGCAATACTTGTCTTCGGATATAGATAATTGGACAAGTGCAGCTAATAATGCAATTATTTATTGGAAAGCCACTCCAAAGAATTATTCGTCTTATATCGGAATGTTCCCTATACCGCAGAGGCAGACTTGTGATGTGTCTCATTATATTCCTCTTTCCTTAGATTCTCAGGCTGCTGCCGCATATCGTTCTACAGCTTGGTATACGGCTGCCGGTCTTAATAAAATAGGGTGGTAATTCTTCTTCCGTAAAGGGCTACTTTAGCACACTAAAGTTTAACTTTGAAATGCTAAAGTAGCCCTTTACGGAAGAAGAATTACCACCTGTCTTTTCTCTGCTTCTACGTTTTTTCTTCATCTCTTGATTAAATCCTTTCCTTTTATTATCATCTTTATTCCCATGTTACTTTCTAAAATATAGTTGATTAACATTATTTTCCTAAGGAAACTATTTTATGTTGGAAATTATTATTTCCTTTGCAGTATCAAACTAAAAAGAAAGAAATATGAAATATGTAATTATCGGTGGCGTTGCAGGTGGAGCCACGGCTGCTGCCCGGTTAAGAAGAATAGATGAGCAAGCTGAAATCATTTTATTGGAGAAAGGCAAATACATTTCCTATGCCAATTGCGGATTACCTTATTATATAGGCGGCGTTATCGCCGAGCGCGAAAAATTATTGGTTCAGACTCCCGCATCATTCGGCAAACGTTTCCGTATCGATGTGCGAGTAGAGAACGAAGTAATCGCAATCGATCCGGAAAAGAAAACATTGACTATCCGTAAAGCAGGTGGAAAGGAATATGAAGAAACCTATGACAAACTTCTGCTTTCTCCGGGAGCCAATCCGGTGAAACCGCCTTTGGAAGGCATTGACTCGGAAGGTATCTTTACGCTTCGCAATGTAGAAGATACCGACCGGATTAAGGCTTATATCACAGACAAGCAAGTAAAACGCGCAGTTGTAGTAGGCGCAGGCTTCATCGGACTTGAGATGGCGGAAAACCTGCATCATGCGGGCATTGCGGTTTCTGTTGTAGAGATGGGCAATCAGGTTATGGCGCCTATCGACTTCTCCATGGCTGCACCTATTCACCGGCATCTGATCGAAAAAGGCGTTTCACTTTATCTGGAAGAGGGCGTTACCCGTTTCCGGCGTACTGAAGAGGGAATTACCGTTTTTCTGAAAAGTGGCAAAACGATTCCTGCCGATATGGTATTGCTTTCTATCGGTGTGCGTCCGGCAACGGCATTGGCGCAACAGGCAGGTTTGGAGTTGGGCGAAACGGGCGGTATCCGGGTAGACGAGCACTTGGAAACTTCCGTAAAAGACATCTATGCTGTGGGCGATGCCATTGAATATCCTCATCCGCTGACCGGAAAACCGTGGCTCAACTATCTGGCCAATCCGGCAAACCGTCAGGGACGCATCGTTGCCGATAATATGGCCTTGGGCAATACCACATCCTATGAAGGCGCTATCGGTACATCCATCGCCAAAGTCTTTGATATGACGGTAGCCTCTACCGGACTTGCCGCTAAGCGTCTGAAACAATGGGGCATGGAGTATCAAAGCTCGGTAACCCATTCTGCTTCGCATGCAGGTTATTATCCCGATGCATTGCCTCTGACCTTGAAACTGACGTTCCATCCGAAAACCGGAAAACTCTATGGAGCGCAATGCATAGGCTACGAGGGAGTGGATAAGCGCATCGACCAGATAGCGGGACTTATCAAACATGGCGGAACCGTTTACGATTTGATGGAAACGGAGCACACCTATGCACCGCCTTTCTCATCGGCAAAAGACCCTATTGCCATAGCCGGATACGTGGCTTCCAATATTATCAGCGGCGCCATGCCGGTTATTTCCTGGCGCGAACTGGCAGAGAAGAAAGACGAAGTAATGCTGATAGATACCCGTACCCCTGAAGAATTCTCGTTCGGAACGATTCCGGGAGCTGTCAATATCCCGCTGGACGAGATGCGCGACCGTTTGTCGGAAATACCGGCGGATAAGCCCGTCGTGCTTTTCTGTGCCGTAGGTTTGCGCGGATATTTGGCACAACGTATTCTGATAGGGCGCGGTTATCGCAATACGGCTAACTTGATAGGCGGATATAAAACCTATTCTGCAGCAGTGGCGCCCATTCCTGCTCCTACGGCATCATCGCCGGCGCAGCCTGCTGCATCCGCTCCGTCGCAATCGGCACAGAGCGGTTCTGCCAAAGAGCCTTTGAGGGTTAATGCCTGCGGCCTGCAATGTCCCGGCCCTATCATGCAGGTAAAGAAAGCCATGGATAGCATCGCTCCGGGCGAGCGGGTGGAAATTGTGGCGACCGATGCCGGATTCGCACGTGATGCTTCTGCCTGGTGTGCCACTACGGGCAACAAGCTGATAGAGAAAAAGGAAGAAAAAGGACGCTACACGGTATTGCTTGAAAAAGGCGATGAGGCTTGTGCCTGCCCGTCGTCTCTTCCGGCAGCAGGCGGACGGGGAAAAACTTTAATTCTTTTTAGCGATGATTTAGACAAGGCTTTAGCTACCTTTGTACTCGCTAACGGCGCAGCGGCAACCGGACAGAAAGTGTCGATATTCTTCACCTTCTGGGGATTGAATGTCTTGAAGAAGATACAGAAACCCCGGACAGAGAAAGATATTTTCGGAAAGATGTTCGGTATGATGCTTCCGTCCAGTTCATTGCGGCTGAAACTGTCCAAAATGAATATGATGGGCTTGGGCAGCAGGATGATGCGCTTCCTGATGAAGCGGAAAGGAATAGATTCTTTGGAATCGTTGCGTTCTCAGGCGTTGGCGCAAGGAGTTGAGTTTATTGCTTGTCAGATGTCTATGGATATGATGGGCATCCGGCGCGAAGAATTGCTGGACGAAGTTACCATAGGCGGTGTAGCGACCTATATGGAGCGCGCGGACAAGGCGAATGTGAATCTATTTATATAAACGGAATAATGGAAACTTTATGTAGAATTCGCGATATTTACCGGGCGATAGCCGAGTTTGAAGTAAAATTCATGCAGGAGTTTGACTTGTCGTTGAATGAGGGTATGCTGTTGTGTACCCTGCTCAATACGCCCAAACGCACCTCCAGCGAGATAGCGGAAGCGCTCGGACTGTCAGCTTCCAATACTTCCAAGGTAATCCGCTCGGTAGAGGACAAGAAGCTGATTACCCGACTGGTGGGAAAAACGGATAAGCGTCAGATGCACTTTGCACTGACGCCGGAAGGGAAGAGCCGTATTACGGTTATAAAAAACAGCACTCCCGAAATTCCGGCCCTATTGCAGGAGATTGTTTAGAGAGAGGCTTTCCGGTTTATTCATGGTGATACGGCCCGCCGTTCAGTATGGTCATGGCACGGTATAACTGCTCCACAAAAATAAGTCTTATCATCTGATGCGAAAAGGTCATGCGCGAAAGAGACAGCTTTTCGTGTGCCGCTTCATAGACTTTGGGTGAGAAGCCGTAAGGGCCGCCAATAATAAAAACCAGCCGTTTGTTTACGGTGTTCATCTTGCGCTTCATATAGTCTGCGAACTCTATGGAGCGCATTTCTTTTCCGCCCTCATCCAGTAGCACCACCACATCGCCCGGTTGGAGCGCTTTCAGTATCAGTTCGCCTTCTTTTTCTTTTTGTACGTCTGCGGAGAGGCTTTTGGTATTTTTCAGTTCCGGGATAACTTCCATATCGAACGAGAGATAGCGTCGCGTGCGCTGTATGTAGTCATTGATGGCTGTAATAAAGTGCTGTTCTACGGTTCGTCCTACGACGAGCAAGGTCATTTTCATATGAATTACTGATTTTCGTGCAAAAATAATCCTTTCCTGTGAGAATGTCGCTTTTCTTTTCTTGTTATTTATAAGATTTGCTTACCTTTGCCTATCATTAATACTTGTGAAAATGAATAAACGAGTAGTAATATTATGGCTCTGCTTCTTTGTCTGGACAGTTTCGCTTATGGCACAAGACGTACCGGCAGGAGTGGTCGCCGCCTTTAAAAAAGGAAATTCTCAGGAACTGAACGGGTATCTGAGTGATAAAGTGGAACTGATTCTGGAGAGTCGTTCAATCAATGTCGACAATCAAGCGGCAGAGAAAAAGATGGCATCTTTCTTTTCAGGTAATCGGGTGAGCGGTTTTACGGTGAATCACCAGGGAAAGCGCAATGAGTCGAGTTTCATAGTCGGTACGTTGACAACCGCGAACGGAAACTTCCGGGTGAATTGTTTCTTTAGAAAAGTGGCAGGCAAATATGTGATACACCAAATAAGAATAGATAAGACAAATGAATAAGGAAGAAGAATTGATTGACAGGCTGATTGACCTGGCCTTTGCCGAAGATATAGGCGATGGTGACCATACCACCCTTTCGTGCATTCCTGCTACGGCAATGGGCAAATCCAAGCTTTTGATTAAAGAAGCCGGTATTCTTGCCGGTATCGAGGTAGCTAAAGAAGTGTTCCGTCGTTTCGACCCCACCATGAAAGTGGAAGTATTCATCAATGACGGTACTGAAGTGAAACCGGGCGACGTGGCTATGGTTGTGGAAGGCAAGGTGCAGTCTTTGTTGCAGACCGAACGCCTGATGCTGAACATTATGCAGCGTATGAGCGGCATCGCTACCATGACCCATAAGTATGCCGAGAAGCTGAAAGGTACGAATACCCGTGTGCTCGATACCCGTAAGACGACTCCGGGCATGCGTATTCTGGAAAAGATGGCTGTGAAGATAGGTGGCGGCGTAAACCATCGAATCGGTCTGTTCGACATGATTCTGCTGAAAGACAATCATGTTGACTTCGCCGGCGGTATCGACAAGGCCATTACCCGTGCCAAGGAATATTGCAAGGAGAAGGGCAAGGACCTCAAGATAGAAATTGAAGTACGCAACTTCGACGAACTGCAACAGGTACTCGATTTGGGTGGCGTAGACCGTATCATGTTCGATAACTTTACACCCGAAATGACGAAGAAAGCCGTAGAAATGGTAGCAGGCCGTTATGAAACGGAATCTTCCGGCGGCATCACCTTTGACACTCTGCGCGACTATGCCGAATGCGGCGTAGACTTTATCTCGGTAGGTGCTTTGACGCATTCCGTAAAAGGATTGGACATGAGCTTCAAAGCCTGCTGATAAAGGCGATATAATACAGGAGAAAGCCTCTCATAGGGAATGCTGCCCGTCAGGGCAGATCTGTGAGAGGCTTTTTTTCTTATGTTATAAAGGGCAAATGATGAAACGGAAAGATATGGATAACCTTATTCTTTAACTTCTTTTTAGAGATTCTATTGCAGCATTCTGCCAGATGCTGCGTCTAACTAACAAACGACGCGAAGAGGCGTCCGTAAAACGAGCACTGACATTGGAAAATGAGATAGAACTGATAGAGGGCTGCCGGGCAGGAAAGGATTCCGCCCGAAAGGAACTTTACACTCTCTATTCCAAGCAGATGCTGGCGGTATGCTACCGTTATACGGGCGATATGGATGCGGCGCACGATGTTTTGCACGATGGCTTTATCAAAATCTTCACCCGCTTCACGTTTCGCGGTGAATGTGCGTTGGGCACGTGGGTAACGAGGGTGATGGTGACACAAGCTATCGACTATCTGCGACGGAAGCATCGTTTCAGCCAACTGGTGGTAAACGAAGAACAACTTCCCGATGTGCAGGACGAAGCGAGTATTGCCGAAAGCGGAAGCCGGCTTTCAGAGGAAGTGTTGATGGCGTTCGTGGCGGAACTTCCCGACGGCTGCCGTACCGTGTTCAACTTGTATGTGTTCGAGGAGAAGTCGCACAAGGAGATTGCGGAACTGCTTCATATCAAGGAGCATTCGTCTACCTCGCAGTTGCACCGTGCCAAGTGTATGTTAGCGAAAAGAATTAAAGAATATACTGAATATGAGAGAAAAAGATGAAATAACCGGATTGTTCCGCAGCCGTCTGTCCGGCACAGAGATGACGGTACGCGATGGCTTTTGGGAGCAGTTGCAGGAAGACGCGGCATCTCCGGCTGCAGGCCGGAAGAGAGCGATTGTTCTTTCTCCTAAATATTATCGGGTGGCAGCTGCCGCATCCGTTATATTTGTGCTGGGAGCCGCTTCGGCCGCTTTCTGGTATTTCTCTCCGAAAGAGGAGATAAAGGAAGCCTTTACGCAAGTGGCTGCTTTGACGCCGGAAGGCAGTCTGGACGGAGATGTGGTGCAGGAATCTTTTCCATCTATCCATCAGGCGACCCCGATGGTACGGAATTCCGGTACAAAACAACCTGCCGATGGAATTCCCGCAGGCATGACTGCCCAATCGGAAACTGAGAGCGAGTCCGTTTCCGTCCGGCTTTCCATCACTATCAGGCAGCGGGTGCAGCAGACCGGTGACGGTTACTTCAGCAATAGTGCCGTTGCACAAACCGGCAGTTCTTATCAGAACACCACCGGCCGGGTAAGTTCTGCTTCGGACACCTTTTCCGCTGTTCCTGCGGAAGAAGAGCAGGCAACTACTCCTTTGAAATACCGGAAATCGCGTAAGTGGGCGTTGAAAGCAGCTCTTGGAACCTCTCTTCCTAAAGGGGACTACAATATGCCGCTGACGGCGGCAGTTACAGTGGAACGTAGTCTGAACAGCCGGTTCGCGTTGGAAACGGGTATTCTGTATAATCGCTTGCATGCCGACCGCACGCTCCATACTTTAGGGATTCCCGTAAAATTGAATATGACATTGGCAAGTACTCCCAAACTCGATTTATATGCCACTGTAGGCGGAACTGCCGAAAAGTGCATTGCCGGCGCTGCGGATAACGGCTTTAATGCGGAACCCGTTCAACTGTCGGTAGCGGCAGGAGTAGGGGTGCGTTACAGATTGAATGATCGGTTTGCTTTGTTTGCCGAGCCTTCGGTTTCCCACCATTTCGGTACGGACTCCGAAACCGGAACCTTGCGGACGGAACGCCCTACGAACCTGAATCTTTTGTGTGGAGTGCGCATGACTTATTAACCTTAAAGACAATACAACAAAATGAAGACTCTCTGTAAACTATATAAATACGGATATCTGATACTTGCAATGGCAGCTTGCCTTATGCTTGCATCCTGCGGTAAAGAATCGCTGGATTACAATCATCCGGATGTAGATTTGTTTGTAAAACAACTGAAAACCGGCAAATATTCTACTCAAAGTCCTGAAGGACTGAGTAATGTTCCCAAGTTTGCTAAAGAAGATATTGAAGAACTCCTGAAGTATGCCGAGGATTTGACGGTAATACCTTCTTTTCCGTTAGCTCCCGTATCCTATTCGGCAGGCGGAAAACTGCGGTTAGGCGAATGTATCTTGTGGACGGTGGAAACGATTCGTTTGGGACATAATGCTTCGATGGGGTGTAAGATGGTGCATACCGATGCCGAGAATTATGAAGGCATCTACTTCCTGACCGATGAGGAGGTGCTCGATGCAGCCGCCCGTTATCGCCGTTGGTGGGAAGGCCGGAAATATCCGCGTACCATGTGGACTATAGACCCCTGTTACGATGAACCGCTTTGCGGAAGCAGCTATATGTGGTGGTGAGATTAGGTATAAAGTGTAAGGTATAAAAAACAATCGGGGTGAAGTATTCTATTCTCTTTTTGGGGTTGCTTTGTGCGGTAACCTTTCCTCTTTACGCTCAAGAGTGGACGCCGCAAGACTCTTTGCGTCTGCACCGGTTGCTGGATGGCGGGGGAGAGATGAAGCTGAATCCGGATGTATTGAAGGAAATGGGCGTTGATGCTCCTTTGGGCTCTCCAAAGGCTGATGTAAGTAAGACGTGGATGGACTTTGATGCTTCCTTACCCGCAATGCCTCGGATGCCGGAGAAAAAGGTAGTGCTTACCTTACGGCCTTATACCGCAAACACCAAATACAACTGGGATCCCGTCTATCAGAAGAAGATTACGGTGAACAAGAATACATGGCGGGGCGATCCGTTCTACGAACTGACCAGGCTTAAAATCTATACAGACTGGGCAAAGCGTCCGTTGGATGCCGGGCCGCGTGAGAGTATCGAACAGATAGAAGCTACCGGTTTGCGCTATATGGTGACCGAACGTGCCAACAATATGGCAGTGGGGAGTTGGCGAAGTGTCGGCGGTGGTGGCATTGCAGGTGATTTCATGCGTCCTTTTACAAAAGATTTCTGGAACAGGAAAGCTGCCAGACGCCGTGCACGTACTTTGGAAGTATTAAGGACTTACGGCGATTCCATAACTGCCCGCCGTAAAGAGACGATTATCAAATAGGGATATTCCGCTTTGAGTATTGAACTTTATTTCTCCGCTTCTTGTTTTCATAAAAATAAACCTTTAAAGGATAAATTAATGAATAGAATAACTTCTTTGTTTGGAATAAAATACCCCGTCATTCAGGGCGGTATGGTATGGTGCAGTGGCTGGCGGTTGGCGTCGGCAGTAAGTAATGCCGGTGGTTTGGGGCTGTTGGGTGCAGGCTCCATGCATCCCGAAACCTTACGTGAGCATATACGGAAGTGCCGTGCGGCTACGCATCATTCGTTTGGGGTGAATATTCCTTTAATGTATCCCCAGATAGAGGAAATCATGCAGATTGTGGTAGATGAGGGGGTGCGTATCGTGTTTACTTCGGCCGGAAACCCTACGACATGGACCGCTTGGCTGAAGCAGCATGGCATTACAGTGGTGCATGTTGTTTCGTCATCGCGTTTTGCCATGAAAGCCGAGGCTGCCGGTGTAGATGCCATCGTGGCCGAGGGCTTTGAAGCCGGCGGACATAACGGGCGTGAAGAGACGACTACGCTTTGCCTGATACCTGCTGTACGTGCAGTTTCCTCACTGCCTTTGATTGCTGCCGGCGGCATTGCTACCGGTGAGGCGATTCTTGCCATGCGTGCTTTGGGGGCCGATGGTGTTCAGGTGGGTACGCGGTTTGCTTTGACCGAAGAAAGCTCAGCCAGCGAAGTGTTTAAAGAATATTGCTTGCATCTGAAAGAGGGGGATACCCGTTTATTATTGAAGAAACTGTCTCCGGTACGTCTGGCCCGCGGTAATTTTCAGCAGGCAGTGGCGGCTGCCGAAGCTGCAGGGGCTACGGAAGAGGATTTACGTATCCTTTTGTCGAGAGGACGTGCCAAACGCGGCATTTTTGAAGGAGACCTTGAAGAGGGCGAACTTGAAATAGGTCAGGTTTCCGCCTTGCTCAATGAGAAAGGAATACAAACGGTGGCAGAAGTGATGGACGAACTGGTAACAGGTTATCAGCGGGCATGCGAAACGCTTGCCGCCAATGTTTGCGAGCGTTGGGACGTTTGACAGTTGATATAAACGATTTTGCCTATAGTGAAAAATCCTTTTGACGTACATTGTACCGGATTTCCACTATAGGCAAAATTATATGACAGCAAGCCTGCTTTTATCCTTTAGGGGGAATGTTCGGAGCTTTACCGCTGTTGTTGCTGTTGTTTGCTGACGGAGCATTGCCCGTGGGAGAGGCAACGCTTTCGTTTGCAGTGGCCGAAGCGGTTGTTCCGGCAGTTGCCGTAGCCGTGGCGGTTTTGCCTGCAACTTGTGCAGCCGGTTGTTCTTCCCAATGGAACGGTTCGAAAGTGCTGTTCGGGTCAACCCAGCTCGGCTTCTTGGAAGCGTAGATGATGAACGGAGCAATCACCACGACAAGTGCGCCGATGATAAGTACGGAGAACCATACAGTATTGCTGCCGGTAGAAATCTGGCTGGGCGGGATGAAACTCAGTACGAATGCAAGCAGTGAGCCGCAGAAGCCGAGGCCGCCTACAAGCCACATCAGACCGTTACCGCCTTTACCGATACGGAACGGACGGTTCAGTTTCTTCATCTTATAACGCAATACGATGGCTCCGGAGAACATCAGCATATACATGATGAGATAAAGCACCACCGTCAGTTGTGAAAGAATCTGGTAGAAACTCTGTACCGAAGGCATCACCACGAACAGAAGGCTTAATACGGTTACAGCGCCACCTTGTACGAACAGAATGTTCTTTTGTACACCCAGCTTGTTTGTTTTCTGGAAGAACGGAGGCATATAACCTGCCTTGCCCACGGCAAAGATACCTTTGGACGGACCGGCAACCCATGTCAGCACACCTGCCAGCACGCCGAACGCCAGTGCAACGGCTATAACCGGCGACAGCCAGGAAGCATGGATGTAACGGAAGTAATTGTCGAAACCTACCAGCAGGCTTTGTGTAAGGCTGATGTCCTTGGCCGGAATAATGACACCCAGAGCGAATGTGCCCAACACGAAGATAAGCACCGTAATCAGTGCACCGATAAACACAGCCTTCGGATAGTTCTTGGACGGATTGTTTACATCCTTCACGTGGATACCGCCCATCTCCATACCTGCATAAAAGAGGAAGATACTTGCGGCAAGCACCACATTGTCAAAGTTCGTCAGGTCGGGGAAAAAGCTGCTGTGGAAGTCCATATTGGAATGTCCGCCTGTGGCAAGGTAGATAATGCCGAGGACAATCAGTAATCCGGCAGGGATAATCGTACCTACCAGGCCGCCGACTTTGGCTACCTTTCCTACCCAGCTCATACCTTTCAGGGAAATGAAAGTTGCCAGCCAGTAGATAACGAGCACCACGACCAGCGTATAGTACTTGTTGTTTGCCAGCGACATGTCGTGTACGTCATTCATGCCGATGAAAGCGATGGACACAGCACCGAACGTCAGTACCGTAGGATACCAGATTGTACTTTCAATCCACTGCACCCAGATAGCGAGGAAGCCGAGTTTCTTTCCGTAGGCTTCACCCACCCAGCGGAACACACCGCCCTGTTTGTCTTGAAACATTGCAGCCAGTTCCGCAGCCACGAGTGACGTAGGGATAAGAAAGACAATGGCTGCAAATAAATAATAGAAGGCCGAACTCATTCCGTACACGGCCTCGGCGGGCAGTCCACGCAGGGATACTACAGCCGTCACATTCATGATTGCCAGGGTAAACACTCCCAGCTTCACTGTTTGTTTAATATTTGCCATAAGTTAAGGTTTTTGGTGAAAAATATATTCGAAATCAGCGTTTATAACAACCCTTGGGAACAGTTGTTCCCGGCGGGTAGAGGAAAATCCCGGCTTTAACAATTAAGGAGCGCTCTTTGCCGGTTCCTGTTCTATCTTTTTGTAATAGTCTTGCTTTTCCTTGTTGCGCCGCTCTACCAGGCTCGTTACGTATACTGTGAAAATGGGGAACATCATCATGCCCAGCGCTGCCAGCAGCACGGACAGTACCCGCCCTGTGACAGTGACCGCTATTATATTGGAGCCTACCGTAGTCACATCCATGAACGCCCACCACAAGGCGTCGCCATACCCCTTTACCAGAGGATTGCTCCCATGCTCCATGACGTAGAATGCAAGGCTTGAGAAATAGACGGTAGCCAGCAGCATTGTCAGGTAAGATACGAACAAGCCCGATGCGCGGTTGTACGTCAGCCATCCCACCACGATGGCCATGGCATAGCCGCCCCGTACCAATGGGATGAAACGCAGCATATAGGTAACCTCGGGTGAGAAAGTCCAGCCCATATAGGCAATGATATTCTGATAAGGAATAGCTACTAGCAGAAAGATGAAATGGGTGGCTACATAACGCATCTTGTCTGTTGCCAGGAACCATTCCAGTACAAAGTCCGCCAGGAACAATGCGCAAATCCATAGCTGTACTTCCATGTACACCGATTGCTCGTAGAAGGGGATGCCTTTGAACGTATCAATGGAGATGCTGATAACCAGGAACAGCGAAAGCAGCAGGATGATGACATGCAATATGCCGTATATCCCTTTCTTTCGTAAAACGAATTCCGATAGAGCCATTTTCATAATGAAGGTCTGTTTGGTTACGGAATTGCCGTCGGCAACCCGTAATTCATCATTAAAGAGGTTGCCCCTCAGCGTCCGTAACGCTTTCGGAGCAACCTTGGAAAAAAGAGTACGAGAGATTATTCTGTAATTGTCACATTGTCGCCGTTGAATACGCCCAGGCCGAGCTTGTTCATGATGAACTTGACGGCCAGTTGCGCCTTGACGGAGTTACCAGCTTCGTCCAACGGTGGAGCGAAAGCGGAAACGCCCATCACACCGGGCAATACGGCCATTACGCCACCGCCTACGCCGCTCTTGGCAGGTATGCCGGCAGTGTACATCCAGTCGCCCGAATGCTCGTAGAAGCCCACAGTAGAAATCATTGAAGTGATTTTCGGTGCGAGCCCCGCATCGAATACGCTTTGTCTGGTAACGGGATTGACGCCGTTGTTGGCAATCGTTCCGGCTGCAATACCCAATTGTTCGGCTGTGATGCCCAGCGAGCATTGGCGGGTATAAAGGTCGAGCGCCACATCCGGATCGTCGTAGATACGGTTGTAATTCTTCAATAACCAGGCAATGGAGCGGTTGTTGAAGTTCGTAGCCGTTTCCGATTTGTACAGTTCGTCGATGAGTTGCGGAGCGGAGCCACACAGTTCTGTGATATTCTGTACAATGGCATCCCACTTCTTGTCCGGATTGCCCACCGGCTGTACCATGGAGCAAGCGGAGATAGCGCCTGCATTTACCAACGGTGTAGAGGGATGGTCGTTCTCTAGCAAAATGGCAATGATAGAGTTGAACGGCAGTCCTGTTGCATCGGCGCCAATCATATCCAGCACTTTCTGTGCACCGTATTGGCGCAGGATAAGTATGGCGGTATGCACTTTTGAAACGGATTCTATGCCGAAGCGGTAGTCCGTATCTCCGATATTGATGGTCTGTCCGTTCATCAGGCAGATGCTGAGGCCGAACAGCTTGGAGTCTATGTTGGCAAGGTACGGAATATAATCCGCATTCTTGCCGCCGGTTTGTTCTTTCACCTCATTGTAGGCTTCCAGGGCAACTTCCTTGATTTGAGAGATTGATATTTTCTTTTCCATAATCTATATATAGAGAGAGTTTATATGGAATAAGGAATAGGAGACTGGAGTTTCAATCTCCTAAAGCCTTATCCGATACATGGTTTAATGTATGAAAGCAATAAAGCGGTAAGCTGATTCTTGCTTTATTATTTTTTGTGGTGTCTTCCGCCGTGATTGAAGATTTTGCTTTCTACCGGCAGATTCTTATCCTGTGCCATGCGGGTGGGAGTGGGGTAATCCAGTTTCTCCAGTTCGACAATGGCGTTTTTGATGTCGCCCAGCAGCATATCTGCCATGTCGCGGCTGAATCCCTGGCGGACAACGACACGCATTACTACGTAATCTTCCAGTTTGGAAGGCAGTGTATAGGCGGGAACCATCCAACCTTGTTGCGAGAGTTTATCCTGCAAGTCATACAGGGTCCATTTGGCGGTCTTTGCATACTCCGGTTTCAAGTACCAGATGAACAACGGGTTCACTACTTCATCGGAATAATTCACGAACGGAGCCATTTTTCCGATTTCGTCGTGGATATACTTGGCGATTGTGAGCGAATTGTACTGTACTTCTTTGTAACCCTGGAATCCTAAGCGGATAAACTGGTAATACTGTCCTAAAATCTGTGCGGCAGGACGGGAGAAGTTCAAACCGACTTGCGTGATATTGGCGCCGAGGTAATTTACGCTGAATGACATCTCTTCGGGCAGATACTCTTTGCCTTTCCAGCAAACCCAGCCCAGACCCGGATAGACCAAGCCGAACTTGTGACCGCTGACACTGATGGAAAGCACCCATTTCAAACGGAAGTCCCACTTTTTCTCCGGATACAGGAACGGGAGGATGAAACCGCCGCTGGCAGCGTCTACGTGGATGGGAATGTCGTAGCCGGTCTTGGCATTGTATGCGTCGAGCGCTTTGTCGAGCGCTTCAACATCGTCATTCAGTCCTGTCCATGTAACCCCCTGGATAGGTACGATACAGATGGTGTTCTCATCGCACATTTTCAGGGCTTCTTCGGGGTCGAGTGTGGTTTTGTCAAGAGTCAGAGGCACTTCGCGCATTTCAATCTGCCACAGTTGGGCAAACTTTTCCCATACCACCTGGAAACCGGTGGAGATAACGAAGTTCGGCTTATCGAACGGTTTGCCTTGCGCCTGACGTTTCTTGCGCCAGCGCAGCCATGCAGCTACACCGCCCAGCATACACGCTTCGGAAGAACCGATGGCGAGCGCGCCTGTTTTCCAGGTATCTTTTTCCGGAGAGTTCCACAAGTTGGCGACGATGTTGATACATTTACCGTTCATTACGGCGATGCGGGGATACTCGGTTTCGTCGATGTAGTTGATGTTGATGGCTTCGTTCATCAGCTTGGTTGCGTATTCGTCCATATAGGTGGTGACGAATGTAGCCAGGTTCAGACGGGGCTGTGTTTGGGCGAAGGTCTCATCCTTCACCATCTGGTAAGCGATTTCGGGAGTAGTAGGTCCGTCTGGTATTTTTTCTACCGGTGAGGGTTGCAACATACGGTTTGAGCCGAATACATCTGTCTTGGCATCTCCTTTTCTGAAATTCAAATCTTCCATATAACTGTAAGTTTTTAAAGGTTTAGGCGGCGGGGACTTTCCCCGTCGAATTTTCCACAACAACGACCCCCGCGAAAGAAAGTTCCGCCGTTTTACATTATTTGGCGTTTATTAAAAGGGCGAGGCAGAAATCCTGGCGCTCTACCGGCTGTTGCTTTTTAATAATCGCTTATTTTATCCGAACATTCTGTTGCATCGTTTGTTGTCCTTCCACTAACTAACCCGCTTTTGAATTATGAAGATTAATACCGGACAAGGAACCATTCCTCTTATTACGCTTATAGGTATCTGGTCTGTTTCTGCACTGACCTCATTGCCGGGCTTGGCTGTTTCGCCTATTTTGGGAGAACTTTCTACGATTTTTCCCCATGCCACGGAGTTGGATATACAGATGTTGACTTCTTTGCCTTCCTTGCTGATTATCCCTTTTGTACTATTGGCAGGTAAACTGGCGGAGAAACGCGATTTTATCCGTTTGCTGCGGGTGGGGCTTTGGCTGTTTGCAGCGAGCGGTGTACTTTATTTGTTTTCTTCCAGGATGTGGCAGCTAATGGCTGTCAGCGCTTTGCTCGGTATCGGGGCAGGATTGATTATTCCGCTTTCTACGGGATTGATTTCACGGTATTTTACGGGAGAGTATCGCGTCAGGCAGTTTGGCTATAGCTCTGCCATAACCAATATGACGCTGGTGGTGGCTACGGCTGTAACGGGTTATCTGGCAGAGGTGCACTGGCGTTTGCCTTTTGCCGTTTATCTGTTGCCGTTGATTTCTTTAGTTCTTTCGGCTTATTTAAAGAAGGATGCGGCTTCGGTAACAATCAAGCAGGCGGCGGCTATCATTCCTCCCATTCAATCTACGCCTGTAATCTCCGGTAAATATGGCATACACATACGCCATCTTGTTCAGTTAATGTTATTCTACGGGTTGGTTACTTACGTAGTTCTTGCGGTTACTTTTAACTTGCCTTTCTTGATGGAAGCACATCACTTTTCAAGCGGTAATTCCGGGCTGATGATTTCTCTGTTTTTCCTTGCCATTATGGCTCCCGGATTTATGTTGGATAGTTTGGTGAAGCTTTTGGGGAATAAAACAAAACTTTACAGCCTTTTGGCTATTGCCATCGGATTACTGTTGATATGGATTTCGCCTACGGAATGGCTCATTGTGCCGGGATGTATTTTAGTAGGTTTGGGCTATGGCATCATCCAGCCTCTGATTTACGATAAGACAGTTGATACTGCTATCCCTCAGAAGACAACGCTTGCCCTTGCCTTTGTAATGGTGATGAATTACCTTGCCATACTGCTTTCTCCCTTCATCACAGACTTTTTCCAATGGATATTCCATACCGGTTCGCAAGAATTTCCGTTTATCTTCAATCTGTGCATAACAATATTGATTATGTATTGGGCGTATGCAAAGAAAGAAGAATTCCTGTTTAGTGATAAGTGATTAGCGATTAGGGGTTAGTGGTTAGTGATAAGCGATGAGTGATAAGTTATGCTGCATCGTAATTCATCACTAACCCCTAATCGCTTATCACTTATCACTTATCACTTATCACTTATAATTCTATCTCCTCATACCTCATTCCGAACACATCTGCCACTGCCTTATACGTCACTTTCCCTTCTACCACATTCAGTCCCAATGCCAATGCCGGATCATCTTTACAAGCCTGTTTCCAACCTTTGCAAGCTAATGCCACGGTATAAGGCAGCGTTGCATTTGTCAATGCCATAGTGGAAGTAAACGGTACGGCACCGGGAATATTGGCCACCGCATAGTGCACAATGCCATCCACGACATACGTTGGTTCGCTGTGGGTAGTGGGATGGGACGTTTCAAAACAACCGCCCTGGTCGATGGCGACATCCACAAGTACGGTTCCGGGCTTCATCATTTTCAGCATCTCCCTCGTAATCAGATGCGGCGCTTTATCGCCGGGGATAAGTACCGAACCTATCACCAAATCCATGGTAGGCAGTTCCATTTTAATATTGTGAAGCGAGGAATAGAGTGTTTTTACATTCTTGGGCAATACCTCGCTGAGATAACGCAGACGCGTCAGGTTGACATCCGTAATCATCACTTCCGCACCCATTCCCGCAGCCATTTGTGCGGCGTTGGTACCGACTACGCCGCCACCTAAAATAAGCACACGCGCAGGGCGGACACCCGGTACGCCACCCATTAGTTTGCCCTTTCCGCCTTGCGGCTTTTCTAAAAAGCGGGCTCCCACCTGGGTAGCCATACGTCCTGCCACTTCACTCATGGGAGTAAGCAGTGGCAAGGAATGGTCATCCTTCTCTACGGTTTCATAGGCGATACATACGGCACCGCTCTCAATCATGGCTTCGGTCAGTAATTTATCGGCTGCAAAGTGGAAATAGGTAAATACCACTTGTCCCTTTTTAATCAGTTTGTACTCAGGTGCAATAGGCTCCTTCACTTTGACAATCATGTCGGCTATGGCATAAACGTCTTCAATGGCAGGTAGGATTTGCGCACCTACGGCGATGTAATCATCGTCAGAGAACCCGCTGTTTGCGCCGGCCGTTGCCTGCACATACACCGTATGACCTTTCTTCACCAACTCGGCTACTCCGGCAGGGGTCATTCCTACACGGTTCTCGTTGTTCTTGATTTCTTTGGGTACTCCGATAATCATAATGTCATCTGTTAATGGTTAAACATGTTGCAAGATAGTGATTTATCTTTCTCATTGTCATTTTGCACAGCGTGTTTTACAACAGAAAACGCCTGCTTTTTTCTCGTGTGTGACGGCAGGATTATTCTTTTTTGGTTAGGCGGAGAGAACTATTCTTTTTATATTTGCATGCATTAAAAAATAGGATATGAACTGTAAGAATATAAAATACCCGATACTTTTCTCTTTTTTGTTTTTTGCAGGCAGTATACAAGGTGGATATGCGCAAGAAGCGTCCGAGGTGGAAACCGGACCGGGCATACAGCAGGCATCTTTCACGCCCCCTTTCGATTTTCCGATTGTCTTTTCCGGTAACTTCGGCGAGATACGCTCCAATCACTTTCACGGTGGGTTGGACTTCAAGACCGGCGGAGCCATAGGCAAGCCTGTACATGCTTTGGCAGACGGGCATATCTCGCGCATCCGTGTGACGCACGGCTCGGGATATGTGCTCGATGTGGACTACGATAACGGTTATTCCACTATCAACCGACACCTCAGTGCATTTGTGGGCGATATAGCCCGAAGGGTGAAAGACTTGCAGTATGAACAGGAAAGCTGGGAAGTGGAGATTATCCCCGAACCGGGGGAATATCCGGTAAAGGCGGGGCAGGTGATAGCCCTTAGCGGCAACACGGGTTACTCTTTCGGCCCTCACCTGCATCTGGATATGATTGAGTCGGCAACAGGAGATTATGTCGACCCGCTGCCTTTTTTTATGGAGAAGGTGAAGGACAATATCGCTCCCCGTGCCGAAGGCATCATTTTGTTTCCCCAACCGGGCAAAGGCGTGGTGAACGGAAAGCAGATACACCGGACTTTCCCTGTAAATCCTACCCAGCCTATTACTGCCTGGGGACTGATAGGTGCAGGAATCCGTGCCTATGACCATATGGACGGAGTGGGCAACCGCTACGGCGTGCATACCGTTATTCTCGAAGTGGATGGTGAAGAGGTGTTCCGCAGTGTGGTAGACCGCTTTGCTTACGAAGAAAACCGCTATATCAATTCATGGACGCACGGACAGTACATGAAGTCGTTCATCGAACCCGGCAACCGTCTGCGCATGCTGCATGCTTCCAACGGCAATCGGGGACTGGTGGAAATCAACGAAGAGCGTCCTTACCGATTTGTATATACGCTAAGCGATGCGTTAGGCAACACCTCGAAAGTCCGTTTCACCGTACAAGGAAAGAACACCGAAATTCACCCTGTGGAACATCGCGAGAAGTATGCTTTCAAGTGGGACAGGACCAACTATCTGCAGGAACCCGGCCTGGAATTGGTTGTACTGCGTGGAATGTTGTACGATGACGTTTGGCTGGACTATTCCGTACGTGCCGATAGCGGGGACGTGGCTTTTACTTATCAGTTGCACAATAAGCGTGTCCCTCTGCACGGAGCGTGCGAGATGCGCATCGGCTTGCGGCGCGACCGTCTGGAAGATAAATCGAAGTATTATGTAGCCGGCGTTACGGCGCGGGGCGGAAAATACAGTATAGGCGGTACTTACGAGGACGGTTTCATGAAAGTCCGTATCCGCGACCTGGGCACTTATACGGTAGCGGTAGATACCGTGCCGCCGGAGATAATTCCGCTCAACCCCGGACAGTGGGGGCGTACGGGGCGCATCACCCTCAAGGCCAAGGATAAAGAAACCGGAATAAACAGTTACCGCGGAACGATAGACGGGAAATACGCTCTGTTCGGCAAGCCCAATTCCATCAGCGGCAATCTGGTCTGCGAACTCGACCCGAAGCATGTAAAGAAAGGTGGCAGGCACACTGTGGAAATGACCGTAACCGACGGCCGTGGCAACCGGACTACCGAAGAGTTTCATTTTGTATGGTAACTTTTCACCTGTGACATTGCATTATCAAACAAACCATATAATAACAGAAGTATGAAAAAATTAACTCTCTCCGTCGCATTAGCGGTGGCAACTGTGGTAAACGCATTTGCCTGTACCAATCTCATTGTGGGTAAGAACGCCTCTGCAGACGGTTCTACAATTGTTTCCTATTCTGCCGACTCCTATGGATTGTTCGGCGAGTTATACCATTATCCCGCAGGCATGCACAAAAAGGGTACATGGATTGATGTGCACGAGTGGGACACCGGCAAGTACCTCGGCCGGATAGAACAGGCGCGCCAGACCTACAACGTCATCGGTAATATGAATGAATTCCAGCTTACTATCGGCGAGACAACCTTCGGCGGCCGTCCCGAACTGGTGGATACTACCGGCATCATCGATTACGGAAGTCTGATTTATCTCGGTCTGCAACGTTCCCGTACCGCCCGCGAAGCCATCAAGGTAATGACGGAACTCGTACAGGAATACGGTTATTACAGCAGCGGCGAGTCTTTCACGATTGCCGACCCCAACGAAATCTGGATTATGGAGATGATAGGCAAGGGTCCCGGTGTGCGTGGCGCTGTGTGGGTGGCTGTCCGCGTGCCCGATGATTGCATCTCCGCACATGCCAACCAAAGCCGTATCCATCAGTTCGATATGAACGACAAGAACAACTGCATGTACTCTCCCGATGTCATTTCCTTTGCCCGCGAGAAAGGTTATTTCGACGGAGTAAACAAGGACTTCAGCTTCGCTAAGGCCTATGCGCCGCTCGATTTTGGCGCTCGCCGTTATTGTGAAGCCCGCGTATGGAGCTATTTCAATATGTTTACCGCCCGAGGCAACGAGTTCTTACCTTATATATTAGGCGATACCGATACACCGATGCCGCTTTTCGTGAAGCCCGACCGTAAAATCTCCGTACAGGACGTAAAGAATGCCATGCGCGACCATTACGAAGGCACCCCTCTCGACATCAGCAAAGATTTCGGCGCCGGACCGTATCACACCCCTTACCGCCTTTCGCCCCTTTCCTTCAAGGTAGGCGACAAGGAATATTTCAACGAACGCCCCATTTCCACCCAGCAGAGCGGTTTCGTGTTCGTGGCGCAGATGCGCTCCACCTTGCCCGATGCCATAGGCGGCGTACTGTGGTTCGGTACGGACGATGCCAACATGACCGTGTTCACTCCCGTATACTGCTGTACGGATAAGGTTCCCGTATGCTATTCGCGTGCAGACGGTGCGGACTACATCACATTCTCCTGGAACTCTTCTTTCTGGATTTTCAACTGGGTTGCCAACATGGTATATCCCCGTTACGACCTTATGATCGGCGATGTGCGTGCCACGCAGGCCGAACTCGAAAACACTTTCAACGATGCGCAGGAAGGTATCGAGTCTGCCGCCGCCAAACTTTTGGAGAAAGACCCTGCCAAAGCGAAAGCATTCCTGACAAACTATACCAATATGACGGCGCAGAGTACTTTCGACACCTGGAAACGTTTGGGCGAATTCATCATCGTGAAATACAACGACGGAGTTGTCCGCAAGATGAAAGACGGAAAGTTTGAGCGCAATGCCATAGGCCAGCCTGCCGGCGTGGAACGTCCGGGTTATCCGAAGGAATTTCTGGAAGAATATGTAAAACAAACGGGCGACCGCTATAAAATGCCCGATTGATTAGGATATTCAAACTTATTCTTTTACATTTGTGACAGAACAGAAAATGAAGTATTAACCTTTAATATAAAAAAAGTCTTATGGAAAATCAAGAGTTGATTAAACAGGTGACTGAGAAAGCCGAAAAGTGGCTTACCCCGGCATACGATGCCGAAACTCAGGCTGAAGTGAAACGAATGTTGGAAAATCCAGATAAAACCGAACTGATAGAGTGCTTTTATAAAGACCTGGAATTCGGAACGGGCGGTCTGCGCGGCATTATGGGTGCAGGTAGCAACCGCATGAATATCTATACGGTAGGTGCGGCTACTCAGGGATTGGCAAACTATCTGAACAAATGCTTCAAGGACAAAGGGCAAATCTCCGTTGTGGTGGGTCACGACTGCCGTAACAACAGCCGCAAGTTCGCCGAAATCTCTGCCGATATTTTCTCGGCAAACGGTATCAAGGTTTATCTCTTCGAGGATTTGCGTCCTACTCCGGAAGTTTCCTTCGCTATCCGCCACCTCGGTTGCCAAAGCGGTATCAATCTGACTGCAAGCCACAACCCGAAAGAATACAACGGCTACAAGGCTTATTGGGATGACGGTGCACAGGTACTTGCTCCGCACGACACAGCCATTATCGATGAAGTAAACAAGGTAACCGTTGAGGATATTAAGTTCAAAGGCAACAAAGATTTGATTCAGATTATCGGTGAAGATGTAGACAAGGTATATCTGGACAAGGTTCATACCCTTTCTATCGACCCGGAAGTAATCAAGCGTCAGAAAGACCTCAGCATCGTTTATACTCCGCTTCACGGCGCGGGCAGAACGCTCATTCCCGCTTCTCTGAAAGAATGGGGCTTTGAGAATGTACACTGCGTGCCCGAACAGATGGTGAAGAGCGGTGACTTCCCGACAGTGGTTTCTCCGAATCCCGAAAACGCGGAAGCGCTTTCCATGGCAATCGAACTTGCCAAGAAGATAGACGCCGACATCGTGATGGCAAGCGACCCGGATGCCGACCGCGTAGGTATGGCTTGCAAGGACGACAAGGGCGAATGGGTGCTGATTAACGGTAACCAGACCTGCCTGCTCTTCCTGTACTATATTATCAAGAACCGTATCGCAACCGGCAAGATGCAGCCTACGGACTTTATCGTAAAGACCATTGTGACTACCGAACTTATCAAGGCCGTTGCCGATAAGAACAAGATTGAGATGCTCGACTGCTATACCGGTTTCAAGTGGATTGCACGTGAAATCCGTCTGCGCGAAGGCAAGCAGCAATACATCGGCGGCGGTGAAGAAAGCTACGGCTTCCTTGCCGAAGACTTCGTTCGCGATAAAGATGCCGTTTCCGCTTGTTCATTGTTGGCGGAAATCTGTGCATGGGCCAAAGACCAGGGCAAGACGCTGTATGACATCCTGATGGACATCTACGTAGAGTACGGTTTCTCCAAAGAAACTACCGTCAACGTAGTGAAGCCGGGTAAGAGCGGCGCCGATGAAATCAAGGCTATGATGGATAACTTCCGCGCCAACCCGCCGAAAGAAATCGGTGGCTCTGCCGTTTCTTTGACTAAAGACTACAAGACGCTGAAGGCTACCGATGCCAAAGGCAATGTAACCGCTTTGGATATGCCCGAAACATCCAACGTGCTTCAGTACTTTACGGAAGACGGTACGAAGATTTCCGTTCGTCCCTCGGGTACGGAACCTAAGATTAAGTTCTATATCGAGGTGAAAGGCGAAATGGGATGTCCTAAGTGCTATGCCAGCGCAAATGCCGAGGCTGAAAAGAAAGTGGAGGCAGTGCGCAAATCACTCGGTATCTAAGACTGTTTGATTTTCATATATGGAAAGGTGCAAGTGGCAGGAAGCCGCTTGCACCTTTTGTTTTTGCAGTGCGGGCAGATGATAAGCCGGAATGTATTAAGTTTCTTTTATATTCTTTATACCGGTTGGCAAATCAATTCCCGTTAAATGCTGTTCTTATATGCAACAGCAGCCTACAGTTAACAGATAGTACTACAGATTGCGGTTGCACGCCGATTGGTTGATGTGAATGAGAGTCGTTTCATTCGTAGTTGTTCGTTTGCGAGTGCGTGTTTTCCGCAATCTGTTTTTTTGTCTTTTCCTTTAATTATTAATCCGTCCTTTCAATTATTCTCCAGCCACCAGTCAATCAGTTTTCTTGCAATGCTTAGTTTCCGGGGTATTTCCGGCAGGTTGTCTTTGGAATAGAATGCGCCGGAACTGAGTTCATCGGCTTGCAGTTTGATTTCCCCGCTTTCATAGTCGGCTATGAATCCTACCATTAATCCGCTGGGATAAGGCCAGGGCTGGCTGCCGAAATAAGTGATGTTTTTCACCCTTAGCCCCGTTTCTTCCATAACTTCCCGCTCTACGCATTGTTCCAACGTTTCGCCCGTTTCGAGGAAGCCGGCTACCAGCCCGTGGAACGTGCCGCGGAAGTTGCGTGCATGTACCAGCAATATTTCTTTGCCTTTCCGTATCAGCACGATGATAGCCGTAGAAACGGGAGGATACATCTCATTGCCGCACTCCGGGCATTTCTTCATGATAGGAGTCTGCTGTTCCATAGGAGTGCCGCATACGGGACAGAAACGGCTGTGGCTGTCCCAGTAGAGTATCTGGAATGCTTTTCCCGCTGCCTGGTAATCTGCCAATGGCAGGTAGTCGTAAGAAGCGCGCAAGCCTGTCATTACCCATTCTTCGGTTTCGGGTACGGGTTGTCCGAGTGCGCAAGCCTTAACTTTCTTTCCGCCGGTCAGGGTTACCTCGTGTATTTTGCATCCCGCTGCGGGTGTTACAGGAGGGATTACTCCATAAGGTATACCGTATTTGTTCTCTCCGTTTGTTGTGTACTCTTTCTTCAGCAGCAGCTGGTCTTTGAAAAAGACGAACCACTGCATGGATTGTTCCATTTCCGTAGTTTCCATTCTTCTGTTAATGCTGAATATTATTTATATAAACTGTGGAGCGGCTTATGCCCCGGCGCCGCAGGATACCTTGCCGGATGAATTTGTTCAGTTCATCGATGGCTGCATGCCTTGTCAGCCCGGTCAGGTGAATATATTCGTTTTTGGTGATGCAAACATTCTCCTGCAGGAACAGCATCAGCCTTTCTTTCCTTGTTTCTTCTGTAGTTTCCGTTTTCTTCGATTTCTTAGTCGGAGAATGTGTCCTTTCCAGTTTCATTCTCTGTCTGATTTTCTTGCGGAATGTGTTGCTGATACGCAAATGCACGTTTTGAAAACGGACAGATTCGGACCTGATTTTCTTTTTCTCATCATCGGTATCCTGAGTGCATTTCAATGAAGTGCTGAAAAATCCCAACTCTCCGAGTTCTACAATGTTGCCGTTGGCAAGCAGGTCGCACAGTTCGTCGATGCAAGCGTCCAGTGCCGCCCCTATAATGTTTTTGGGCAGATGCTGAAACATAGCAACGTGTTCTACAAACTCTTTTTGGGTATAAGTTTCTTTAGGACATATACGGGCATGGAGAGATTTTTTTTCCTCGCTTCCGTTAGGAGAGGGAGTTTCGTAAAGGTCATAGTATGCACTCATGAATAAATTGTTTTGCCACTGCAATGAATAATTTCCATCCCTGCAATGAGTTGTTTTTTTCTTACTAAGAAGTAATCGTCCGATAGCAGTTTCTCTTTCGTCCGACATCTGTCTTTCTTTCGTCCGACAGATGTCGGACGAAAGAAAGACAGATGTCGGACGGAAAGTCCTTACTATGCAAAGATATAGTTTTTAATGATAGGATAACAGTTATTGGGAGAGTATTATTTTATTCTTAACACTCTGATTCCTGTAAACTTCTTATTCCTTTTCAGCATCTGTGCCAATGGCTCTTGGGAGATGACTACCATTTTCTGCGTAGAGGAGGCATGGAGCAGTTTCAATACTCCCTTTTCATAGCAGGCAAGTCCCAGGTGGACAACATCCAGCCCGGGAATGTTGGTGGTAATGGCTATGATATCGCCATCCTTTATCCACCCGAATCCTTCATCGGGCAGTTTGTTTTTGGGGATATAATGGAACAGTTGTCCGGAGAGCGACTTTTCTATTTCTTCAATCTTGCTGATGTTTTCGGGAGAAGACCCCAGGTGTTTGTATGCTTTGGAGTGCGCAGACATGAAGTTGAGGGACAGCCTTACCGTATCGGGGCTGTTGGCAGCGGTTATGTCTTCCATGAAACCATGTCTGATGCCGTTGTTCACCCAATCGGCAATGTAGTGCAGGCGGGAAGTGTAACCGTCGATTTTGCCGTCGCGATAGCGGATGCTTTGCAGGGTGCGTGCGTAGTCGGCATTGTCTATCGTGCCATTCTTGACAGGAGAAAGTGCCAGAGCAAGCACATACTCCACAAAAGTGGTGCAATCCACTTCGTCGAAGTTGACTACAAGTTTTTCTTCTTCATTCACTTCCAGCGTATGTGCCACGTAGGGAGTCTTGAGGAAATTCAAACCGTATTTCAGCATGGCATTGTCCGTTTCCTGTGCGGAAACGGACGATGCTATTGCCAAAGTACAGAAAACGCAAGGCAAGGTACGGAATATACAGTAGAACCTGTTAAATAAAATCTGGGATATGCCGGATAACGTTTTCATAGCTGGACAGCTTTAATATCTATATATCAAACTCTTGAAATCCGTTCCCTTGTCGAACGGTACAATCGCGAAACCGTAACTGATGGCATTCTGCTTGCCGGGACGTATCAGATAAGGTTCGTGAGCCAAAGCTCCCCAACTGTCGTCACCGCCTACGCCCATCATGCGGTAGTCTATGAAGAGGTCTACGGACGGTTCCGGCTGCGGGTCGGTGAGATGGCGGTGATTGGTCTTTTCGGTACGGGGAGAGCCGTTCTCGATAGACTCACCGCTATCCAGGCTTTCCAGCGGATAGTTGGATACGTTCATTTCGAAAGTGCGGTCGGCAACAAACAGCAGACCTTCTTTTGCTTTGCTGGTGAGGGTGCACCAATAGATGTCCGTGCGGTGGTTGTTTTCTTGCGGACGGACATAAGGCTCGTACATATCTTGGATACCCGATGTGTATTCGCCGATGAACTGTGAGGTGCGGCGGTCGCGGTAATTCTCTTCCGGACCCCGGCCGTAGTAGGTCAGCGAGGTGATGCGGGCAGGTAGCTGCATACGCAGTCCCACACGCGGTATCATCGGTGTTTGGGCGTTCTCTGCAACGAAATGGTTGTCTACCTTGATAACGCCGTTGCTGTATATCTTATACGTTATATCCCAGCGGGTATCGGTCTGCGGGAAGCGGTAGGTCACTTTTACCGCCGTAGTATCTTTGTCACGCACTACATTGAAGCTTTCGGTTTTCGGCTCCTGATAGCTGGCCTCTTTCCACGCTTTCAAACGGATGGGAAGTTTGGCTCCGTAGTCATTATCGGTGGGGGCGCGCCAGAAGAAGGGGCGGGGACCTTGCCCGTTATGGATGTACTCCTGCTTCTTGTATCGGTAAGATACCAGCAGGCCGCTTTGCTTGTCGAAGGTTGCCTTGAAGTGCGGACCGGAGAAAACAACTTGCCGGTCGTCTTCTTCCGAACCGGCGAATGCCTGTTTCGGGGCATCTTCCTTATGGAAAGTATGCACATAGGTCTGTTCACGGGCAATGACCGTACCCGCCGGAAGGAACGGTTCGGGAGTACGGATAGCGGCATAGAACTCTATGCGTACGTCGCCGGTCGAACTGTTGGTGGCGGGAATGCCGTTGAGGAACGGACTGGTGACGGTTTGTCCCGGTTCGGCCTTGATATCTTTGATTCGGCCTTTGTAAATCTCTTTGCCGTGATGGCGGACGATGTAATGGAAGTCGTATTTGTCGAGATTGGTGAAGGAGAAATCATTGCGTATCTTTACGACAGAGGCTGCCGGGTCGAAGTCGAAGAACTTGATGTTCTGATACACCTTTCCCATTTCCTCGGTCTGCGGCTTGACGCTGCGGTCGGGATATACTATACCGTTGATACAGAAGTCGCCGTCGGACGGGGTGCCGTACTCGCCGTAGTCGCCGCCGTATGCCCAGTATTTACGGCCGTCAGCGGTCTTGGCGGCAAGTCCCTGGTCTACCCAGTCCCAAATACAGCCGCCTTGCAGGATGGGGTATTTCTCGATGATGTTCCAGTAATCCTGGAAATTGCCGAGGCTGTTGCCCATGGCATGGGCATATTCGCAGAGGATGAGCGGGCGGGTCATTTCAGGGTTCTGTGCGTATTTCTCGATACGGGCGGGACTATGGTACATGGGGCAGAAGATGTCCGTGTTCCATTCCAGCAGGGCGCGTTCGTATTGCACGGGACGGCTGTCCAATGCTTTCAGCGTATTGTAGGTGACGTAGAAGTTCAGGCCGTTTCCCGCTTCGTTGCCAAGCGACCAGGTGATGATGCAGGGATGGTTCTTGTCGCGCTCGTACATGTTCATGGTGCGGTCTATATGCGCTTTTGTAAACAGCGGGTTATTACCCAGCGTGCCGCCTACGTTCAGATTGTAGCCCATTCCGTGGCTCTCGATATTGGCTTCGTCTATGACGTAGAAGCCATATTGGTCGCACAGCTCATAGAAACGTTCCTGCTGCGGGTAGTGGCAGGTACGGATCGTGTTTATGTTGTACCGCTTCCACAGTTCGAAATCTTTCAGCATAAGCTCTTCGGGAACGTAATGGCCGGTGTATTCATTATGCTCGTGATAGTTGACGCCTTTTACGAGGATAGGCCTGCCGTTTACCATCAGTTGCTTGTCTTTTATCTCTACGGTGCGGAACCCTACTTTGCAACCGGTGGCCTCGATAATGTCACCGTTGGTATGTTTCAGACTGATGACGAGCGTGTAGAGGTTAGGCGTTTCGGCTGTCCACTGCAACGGTTCTTTGATTGTCTTTGGGGTGAACTCCACTTCCGTCTGACCGTAGCTTACACGGGTTGAGGATTGGGCAATCAGCTTGTCTTTGCTGTCCAGCAAACGATAGCTTGCGAGGAACGGAGTCTCTTTGCCGGTTTCGTTGGCAAACTTCACTTTCAGCTTCAGGATTCCGTTGCGGTAATCTCCGTCCAGGGGAGTCTCCGCCTTGAAGTCCGTCAGGTGTATTTGCGGCTGGGCATACATGTAGATGTCCCGTTCGATGCCGCTGATGCGCCAGAAATCCTGGCACTCCAGATAATTGCCGTCGGAGAAGCGGTGCACCTGTATGGCAATCACGTTCTCGCCTCTGCGGGCAAGGGAAGTGACGTTGAAGCGTGCGGGAGTCTTGGAATCTTTGCTCATGCCTGCAAATTTGCCGTTGAGGTAGTAGAATGCCGCTCCGCGCACTCCGTCGGCGCTCAGGAAGATTTCTTTGTTGTCCCAGTCGGCAGGCAGGGTGAAGGTACGGCGGTAGGTTCCCGTAGGATTCCACTCTTTGGGAACGTAGGGCGGGTTGGGCTTGTCCCAATAGGGGGCATAGCCGGGAGAGCAGAACTCGTACGACTGGTTGACGTAGACAGGCGTGCCGAAACCTTGCAGCTCCCAATTGCCGGGAACGTCGATGTCCGGCCATTTGCTTACGTCTGCATGGATATCCATAAAGTCGGTAGGGCGATCGGCGAAGTTCTCCACATAGTTGAATTTCCACTTGCCGTTGAGGGAGATGCGGAATGTTCCGTTCTTGCGGTCGTTGACAACGGCATCCGTCTCGTTCGTGTAAGAGGTGAAGGTGCTGCGGGGCGGCTCTTTGTTGATACTTGTGAGTTTGGGATTGGTAATTTGCGCATACCGGTCTTCCTGCGCCGCAAGGGCGACAGGAAGAAAGGCAGCGGCAAGCAATAGTCCGTGTATTTTCATGGTAAGTAAGTTTTAAGGATTGAACAGGTTAATGATGATTGGCGTAAACGGCTGTTACGGAAGCGTTACTTCTCCGGGAAAGTCAGTCCTTCTCTCAGCCATTTTTCCAGCTCGCCGGTCCATTGGCGCTTGTAGGTGAAGCTGTCGCGGAAGCCCCATCCGTGACCGCCGGTGGGATAGACGTGCAGTGTGGCAGGCACTTTCTGTTCGCGCAGGGCGAGGAAATAACCGATGCCGTTGATGGGCAGTACGGTTGCATCATCTGCCGACAGCATGATGAAGGCCTGCGGCGTTTTGGGAGATACCTGCCTTTCGAGCGAGTATTTCTGTTCCAGTTCGGCCGAAGGAGTCTCTCCGATAAGGTTTTGGCGGGAACCGCTGTGGGTCACGCCTTTCAGCATGGAGATGACGGGATAGAACAGTATCTGGAAGTCGGGACGGGTAGCGTCGCTGCCGTATAACGTGGCAAGGGAAGCTGCCAGATGTCCGCCTGCGGATGCTCCCATGATACCGATACGGTTGGGGTTGACACCCCATTCCCCGGCATGTTTGCGTACCAGGCGGATGGCTTGCTCGGCATCCGACAGGGGAACCTCGTTGTGCCCGTTCGGCATGCGGTACTTCAGTACCGCATACGTGATGCCTTGCGTCGTGAACCAGGCTGCCATGTCGTGCCCTTCGTGGTTCATGGCAAGACGGGCGTATCCGCCGCCGGGGCACATAATGACGGCCATACCGTTGGGCTTTGCCGGACGGTAAACGGTTATGGAAGGATGGGTCACGTTGGCAACGCGGCCGCCTTTCAAATCTTCCTGTTCACCGGTCAGTCCGTTTGTATTGGGAGCTCCGTCGGGCCACAACGGCAGTTCGACGGGACTCTGTGCGGACAACATCGTTGCGGCAAACAGAAGGGATAGAAATAGATTCTTTCTCATGGTGAATATTGTTTTGTATTATCTGAATTTGTTTCAGTGTCCCCGCAGCTTATTTCGTTTTCATCGAAGCCTTTACGAGGTAGAATATCAGGATGGCATAAGCACCCAGCGCCAGCACTTCAGACCATGTATTGCTGAGCCATGCGTCGTTCACCATATTGACACCGCCGAAGCGCATTGCCGCGCTTACCACACCCATCAGCGCACCGCCGGCAATGAAACCGGACGCCAGCAGTGTACCTTTCTCGCCACGTTCGGCATTGAGAGCTGCATCCTTGCTGCGGCTGGTTACGTACCAGTTTACGGCACCGCCCACTACCAGCGGAACGTTCAGCTCCAACGGGATGAACATGCCCAGTGCAAAAGCCAGTGCAGGAATCTTGCAGGCATTCAGCACGATAGCCAGCACCGCACCGATGCCGTAAAGCAGCCACGGTGCACCTACACCGTTCATCAACGGTTCGATAACCGCCGCCATTGCGTTGGCCTGCGGAGCAGCCAGTTGTCCGCTGGTAAATCCGTATGTTTTGTTCAGGATAATCATCACACCGCCTACGGTAGCTGCCGAAACGATTGTTCCGAGGAACTTCCACGTCTCCTGTTTCACGGGAGTGCTTCCCAGCCAGTAGCCAATCTTAAGGTCGGTGATGAAACCGCCCGCCATGGACAGTGCCGTACAAACCACACCGCCCATAACCAGCGCTGCCACCATTCCGCCGGGACCTTTCAGGCCTACCGCCACCATTACTACCGATGCAAGGATAAGCGTCATCAGCGTCATGCCCGATACCGGATTGGTTCCCACAATGGCAATGGCATTGGCTGCTACGGTGGTGAAGAGGAACGAGATGCCCGCAACGAGCAGGATAGCCACTACCGTGTGCATCAGGTTGCCCTGCATCACATCGAAGTAGAAGAACAGCGTAACCAGTATCAGCGTCACGATAGAACCGATAGCGATAATCTTCATGGAAAGGTCGCGTTGCGTACGCTTCACGTTGGTTTCCGCATCAGCCTTGCCGCCCATTTCCTTGGCAGCCAGCCCTACGGCACTCTTGATGATGCCCCATGACTTGATGATGCCGATGATACCCGCCATTGCAATGCCGCCGATACCGATGCTCTTGGCATAGTACTTGAAGATTTCTTCGGGAGACATGGCACCTACGGTGGCGGTAATCTCCGGATTCCATTGGTTCAGCACGCTGTCGCCCCAGATAAGGGACATGCCGGGGATGATAATCCACCATACGGCAAGCGAACCGGCGCAGATGATAGAGGCGTATTTCAGTCCGACGATATAGCCCAGACCCAGTACGGCAGCTCCGGTGTTTACCTTGAACACCAGCTTGGCTTTCTCTGCCAGCATTTCGCCGAAGCCGCATACACGGGTGGTGAAGTTCTCGTTCCACCAACCGAAAGTGGCAACGATGAAGTCGTACAGACCGCCGATAATACCCGCCGTCAGCAACGGTTTTGCCTGACTGCCGCCTTTTTCTCCCGATACAAGCACCTGCGTCGTTGCGGTGGCCTCGGGGAAAGGATATTTGCCGTGCATGTCGCTTACGAAATATTTACGGAACGGGATAAGGAAAAGGATACCCAGTACGCCGCCCAGCAGCGAACTGATGAATACTTGTGCAAATGTTACGGTAATTTCCTGCGGATAGCTTTCCTGTAGGATATACAGTGCGGGCAGGGTAAAGATTGCGCCTGCCACAATTACTCCGGAGCTGGCTCCGATGGACTGGATGATGACGTTTTCGCCCAGTGCGTTCTTACGCTTGGCTGCGCCGGACACGCCGACGGCGATAATGGCGATGGGGATGGCGGCTTCGAATACCTGTCCCACTTTCAGCCCCAGATAGGCTGCCGCTGCCGAAAACAGTACCGCCATGGCGATGCCCCACAGCACCGACCACAGGTTTACTTCGGGATATTTCTTGTCGGGACTCATCAGGGGATTGTAGACCTCTCCCGGCTTCAGCTCGCGGAACGCGTTTTCCGGTACGCCGATTGCTTTCTCTTCTTCTTGTTTCATAATAGCTGTTTTATTTTTATTGTTATGATTGCGATATGTATTCCATTATAGACTTCAAAGAAAGCAAAAAAAAAGGAGAATTGAAAAATTCTCCTTTTTTCTGTATCATAAAAACGTTTATTTGGCGTCTTTGGCAGTCATATTGCCTTCAACGAACAGACGCATCATTTCGGTCTTGGCGTTGGTGCGCAGCGTAATGGACTTCTTGAAGTGTCCGGGGTATTTGCCTGTACCGTTGTAAGTAATCTTGATGGTTCCGGTCTTTCCGGGCATCACCGGCTCTTGCGTGTATTCGGGCACTGTGCATCCGCAAGATGCCACTGCCTGATGGATTACCAGCGGAGCGTCTCCCACGTTGGTGAATGTAAACGTGCAGCTTACCACCGGATTATTTTCGGAGAATGTTCCGAAGTTATGGGTGGTCTTGTCGAATTTAATGTCTGCCCCGCCTTGTGCATAGGCATAACCGATGCTCATAACCAGCATCAACATATAAAAAGCAAGTTTCTTCATGTCTTTATCTTTTTTAATTATACAAGGTGCAAAGGTAAGCCATTTCTGCAAAAATCACTCGTACTCTGTGCGAAATTGTATTAAATCGACGTCAGAAGCCATTGTGACGGATGATAAGCAGGGAGAAATAAGGAAAACGGAGTGTTTCAAGCTGCTGCCCGTCACTGATGTATTTTTCCTGCGGAGTGCCTACGTTCTCGAAATAGCGGTAATCGTATTCGGGATGAAGGCGGATGCAACGGTGCACTTCATCGGTGCACTGCGACAGTTTCATGATGACTACCGTGTTCTGCGATTGTATCAGCCGTTCTATCTCTTCGGCGGTGGTGATGCCGGGAATTACGGTCAGCCTCTCTTCCTGACTGGCGATGTGCAATCCGCCCCGTGCTCCGGCAGCGATGAAAGCGGGGATGCCGGCAATCTGTTCTACGGGGATGCCGGCGGCTTGCAGTTTCTTATATATATAATGTACAGAGGAGTAGAAGCCTGCATCGCCCTCTGCCACGATAGCCACTTTCTTGCCGGCGTGATGCAGGGAAAGGGCGGCGGCATACACTTGGTCGTAGGCGTTGAGGGCATCGGTCCGTTGCTTGCTCATGGGCAGGGAGAAGCGGCGGATACGGTTGGCGGGTATGTCGAGCCGGAGCATGATGTCGGCGGCGCGTGATAGGGAATGACCGTCGCGGACGGGTGTTTCGGGACAGAAGATACAGTCGGCATTTTGCAGGGCTTTCAGTCCTTTCAGGGTGATGAGTTCGGCTTCACCGGGGCCGAGGGATACGAATTGAATAGGGGACATTCTGTTTTTTATGTGCAAAAATCGGGAAATAATCAATAGTAAGCAAGATATTCGCTATCTTTGTTACCCTTACAAATAATGGAAGCCTATGGACTACCAACTGAATACGCGTTTGAACGGCAATATCGCAATGACATCCCGCTTTCACGAAAACAAGCCGCTGCAACGCGACAAGACTCTGTATAAGTTTCTCTGGGTACAGAGCGGCACGCTCGCCATCGAGGTAGACCATATACCCATGAAGCTGGCGAAAGACGAGATTGTCACGCTTACCCCGCTGCATCATCTGACTATCAAAGAGGTGGCAGGTGAGTTTCTGACCTTTGTTTTCAACAGTAACTTCTACTGCATCTACGGACATGACAATGAGGTGTCCTGCAACGGCTTTCTGTTCTACGGTTCGTCCCGGGTGATGCGGCTGAAGCTGTCCGAGGAGCAATCGTCCAACCTGCATGATATAGTCCGCATCTTCCGTCAGGAGTCCGCCATTAATGACAATCTTCAGGAAGAGATGTTGCGGATTGTACTGAAACGTTTCATCATCACCTGTACGCGCATAGCACGTGCAAGGTTTGGTGTGGGGCAGGAGAATGAGAGGACTTTCGATGTTGCCCGTCGGTTCTATGTGCTGGTAGACCAGCATTTTCGTGAAAAGAAACAGGTGCAGGACTATGCCGATATGCTTTGCCGTTCTCCTAAGACGCTTTCCAACTTGTTTTCTGCCTGCGGACTGCCTTCTCCGCTTCGCATCATTCACGAACGGATAGATGCGGAAGCCAGACGCCTGCTGCTGTACACACGGAAGAGCGCTAAGGAAATCAGCGCCATTCTGGGCTTTGAGGACTTGGCTGCATTCAGCCGCTTCTTCAAGAAAATGACAGGAGAGAGTGTGTCGGAGTATCGGAAACAAGCACATCGGGAAGAATTGCCAACTGTTACGGAATAATTGCCATTCCATAACCGGCAGGAAACAGGGATCTTTGCAAAAACATTTCACCCGAGTGTCTCTGCGGTGAACCTAAAACAACAAAAATATGAAAACGAAATTGCAAAAACTGTTCCTTGCGGCACTGACGCTGGCCGCTTCTTCCCAAAAGTTGGGTATCAACCTCATCCGCGTGGCCATTCTTGTGATATTTGTATGGATAGGCGGCTTGAAATTCTGGAACTACGAAGCCGAAGGAATCGTTCCGTTCGTGGCAAACAGTCCTTTTATGAGTTTCTTCTACGATAAGCCTGCACCGGAATACAAGGAATACAAGCTGAAAGAGGGAGAGTTTGACGAAGCCAAGCACCGGTGGCATGTAGAGAACAATACCTACGGCTTCTCCCGCGGTCTTGGCATACTGATTATGGCAATCGGTATCCTTACTTTTCTGGGGATATTCTTTCCGAAAATCGGATTGGCAGGGGCTGCGCTGGCCGTCATAATGACTGTCGGCACGCTTTCGTTCCTTGTCACTACTCCTGAAGTGTGGGTTCCCGATTTGGGAAGCGGAGAGCATGGCTTCCCTTTGCTGACAGGGGCCGGACGACTGGTGATAAAGGATACCGCCATCCTTGCCGGAGCTATCGTGGTGCTGGCGGACAGTGCAAAAAGGGTATTGAACCAATTGGAAAAATAAGACTATGAAAAAGTATGATGCTATTATTATCGGCTTTGGAAAAGGAGGCAAGACACTCGCTACCGGGCTGGCTGAACGGAACTTTACTGTTGCTATGATAGAACGTTCGGATAAGATGTACGGCGGTACGTGTATCAATATCGGATGTATTCCGACCAAGACACTGATACATTCGGCAAAGTTGGCAGATACGAGTGCGTCCTGGGAACAGAAACGGGCATACTACCGCCAGTCTGTTGCACGGAAAGAGGAAGTTACTTCTTTCCTGCGTCAGAAGAATTACCGCAATCTGTCAGACAATCCTAATATAACGGTATATACGGGTACAGGTTCTTTTGTCGGTCCTGATGTGGTGGAAGTACGTATGGCGGAAGAAACGATTCAGCTTCAAGCCCAGCAGATATTTGTCAATACGGGAGCTGAAACTATCATTCCGCCTATCGGGGGAGTAAAGGACAATCCGAAAGTATACACTAGCACTTCCATTATGGAACTGGCGGAGCTTCCTAAGCATCTTGTTATCGTAGGCGGCGGGTATATCGGCTTGGAGTTCGCTTCGATGTACGCTTCTTTCGGATCGCAGGTGACAGTGTTGGAAAGCTATTCCGAACTGATAGCCCGTGAAGACCGTGACATTGCTGCCAGCGTGCAGGAAGTGTTGGAAAAGAAAGGCATCACTTTCTGCCTGAATGCCCGTGTGCAGTCCGTGGAAGGTACGGTGGTTGTCTATCAGGATGCCGTGACAGGCAAGATTCTGCAATTGGACGCGGATGCTATTCTTTTGGCTACCGGACGTCGTCCCAATACTGCGGGATTGAATCTGCCTGAGGCAGGAGTAGAGGTGAACGAACGTGGTGCTATTATCGTGAACGAGCATTTGCAGACTACCAATCCCAATATCCGTGCTATCGGTGATGTGAAAGGCGGACTGCAATTTACTTATATTTCGTTGGACGATTACCGTATTCTCCGCGAAGACCTGTTTGGAGCGGGAGAGCGTAAGGTGTCCGACCGTGAGCCGGTGAGCTATTCGGTGTTTATAGATCCGCCGCTTTCACGTATCGGTATGAGTGAGACCGAAGCACGTGAGAAAGGTTTGAACATTAAGGTAAACAAACTCCCCGTCTCCGCCATTCCCCGTGCCCGTACATTGGGCAATACGGACGGGTTGTTCAAGGTGATAGTGGATGCCGATACCGATAAAATAGTGGGTTGCACTCTGTTTGGCCCGGAGTCGAGTGAAGTAATCAATCTGGTGGCGATGGCTATGAAGATGAGGCAGGAGTATACTTTCCTGCGTGATTTCATCTTCACACATCCTAGCATGAGCGAGGCATTGAACGATTTGATGAACTTGTAGTTTCTTTTATAACGATTTGTTCGGGAAGAGTTTGCGTATCTCCTCAAAATTGCCGAATATTGTGCCCTGAAATATAAAACCGAACAATCATGATCAGATTACCTCTCATGGGTCTTGTATTTGCGTGTGCAGTGTCTATGACTTCGTGCGGTACAAAGTCCCGGCAAGCATCCGGCAATTCCGATACTGCGGCTGTTGCGGTTTCCGTTGCGGATACCGCAACAGCCGTTGTTCCCGTCTACGCCAAAGGCTATGCGGTGAAACATCTGCCGGGGAATGTGCGTCTGGTGGACATACACGACCCTCAAAAAGAAGAGGGGAATACCTTTCGGTATGCTTTGGTTCCGAGGGGTACGAAGCCTGCCGGTATTCCTGCCGATTATACCGTGATAGAAACTCCGGTGAAGCATGTTATCTGCATGACTTCCCTGCAACTGTCCAACTTCATCCGGTTGGATGCCTGCGATTATGTGGTGGGCATTACCAGTACCCGCCATCTTTTCAATAAGGAGATGAACGGGCGTCTGAAGGCGGGCAAGACATCCAAAATCGGAATTGAGGGGAACTTCGATAACGAGGTGATTATGAGCATTAATCCCGATGTTATCTTTATCTCTCCTTTCAAACGGGGCGGATATGACGCCATGCGCGAAACAGGCATTCCGCTGGTGCCGCACTTGGGATATAAGGAAATGACTCCGTTGGGGCAGGCTGAATGGATAAAGTTCATCGGTATGTTCATCGGTCGGGAAGCAGAGGCGAATGCCCGTTTTGCCGGGATAGAGAAGCGGTATAACGAGCTGAAAGAACTGGCTGCCGGTGTAAAAAAGCGTCCTGTGGTGTTCAGCGGTGAAATGCGTGGCGGCAACTGGTATGCGGTAGGCGGAAAGAGTTTCCTTGCCGAACTGTTCCGGGATGCCGGTGCAGACTATTTCCTGAAAGACGATCCGCGTTCGGGCGGTGTGACACTGGATTTCGAGACGGTGTACAGTAGGGCGGAGAGTGCCGACTATTGGCGCATCGTCAACAGTTACGACGGAACATTCTCTTACGATGCCTTGAAGTCTTTGGACCCTCGTTATGCCGACTTTCGCGCTTTTCGCGAGAAAGGAGTAATCTATTGCAATATGCGTGAGAAACCCTTCTATGAGAGTATGCCCATGCAGCCTGAGGTAGTATTGGAAGATTTGATTCATGCTTTTCATCCCGACCTGCTGCCCGATTATAAACCCACTTATTACGAGCGACTGAACTAATGAAAAGACCTGCATTGCCGTTGATGCTCCTTATACTGGCATCCATCTTCCTGCTCTTTTTGCTGAACCTGCTGTTGGGTTCCGTCCATATCCCGTTTGGCAAGATATGGGAATTGCTGTGGGGGACAGGAGCGGCTTCCAATCCCGATACGATGAGCAACCAGGAAGTTATCTGGAGCAATATTCTTTGGAAAAGTCGTGTGCCGCAGGCCTTGACGGCATTGGTGGCGGGAGCGGGGCTTTCGGTCAGCGGTTTGCAGATGCAGACGGTGTTCCGTAATCCGCTGGCAGGACCTTCGGTGCTGGGCATCAGTTCGGGAGCAAGCCTGGGAGTGGCTTGTGTGGTACTGCTGTCCGGTGCTATGGGCGGTGTGGCACTGAGCCGTTTGGGGTATATGGGAGAGGTGGCGTTGTCCGTGGCTGCCATTATCGGGGCATTGTTGGTCATGGCGTTGATTGTCTACGTCTCCCAAAAAGTAAAGGGGAATGTAACGCTGCTCATTATCGGTGTGATGATAGGTTATGTGGCAAGTGCCGTTATCGGTGTATTGAAATATTTCAGTGTGGAAGAGGATATACGGGCGTACGTTATCTGGGGGTTGGGCAGTTTTGCACGTGTCTCCGGTGACCAGATGCTGCTGTTTGTCTGTATCATGGCGGTGTTGCTGCCCTTGTCGTTCCTGCTGATAAAGACCATGAACCTGTTGTTGTTGGGCGACGGTTATGCACGTAACTTAGGATTGAATATCAAACGGGCGCGCCTGTTCGTCATATCCTGTTCCGGAGTGCTGGTGGCCATTGTCACCGCCTACTGCGGTCCTATTATGTTTATCGGGTTGGCAGTGCCTCATTTATGCCGCGCCATTTTTCACACGTCCGACCATCGCATATTGATGCCCGCTACCCTGCTGGTAGGTGCAGCCTTGGCGTTGGTGTGTAACCTGATAGCCCGCATGCCGGGATTCGAGGGAGCGTTGCCCGTCAATTCGGTGACTGCGCTGGTAGGTGCGCCGGTGGTTGCATCCGTGCTTTTCAGAAAGAGAAAAGGGGAGTTGAACGAATAAAATATCAAGTATATTGAACTCTAATATTACATATAACATTGAAGAACGAGACTATACATATCGAGAATCTTTCTATCGGCTATCCCGGTAAGAGTGATGTGAAGGTAGTGGCGGACGGCATCTGTGCAGGCATCAACAGTGGCGAGTTGACCTGCCTGCTGGGTGCTAACGGAGTGGGTAAGTCCACACTGCTCCGCACCCTGTCCGCTTTCCAACCCAAACTGGGCGGAGAGATACGTATTCAAGGCAAAGAGATTGAGTCCTATACCGACAAGCAACTGTCGCGCGTTATCAGCGTAGTGCTGACAGAGAAATGCGACATCCGCAATATGTCCGTTACGGAATTGATAGAATTGGGACGCAGTCCCTATACGGGCTTTTGGGGTACGCTTACCAAAGAGGACAGACAGGTGGTGGAGCGAGCCGTTGCTCTGGTAGGTATTCCTCACCTTGCGCATCGGATGGTACATACGTTAAGTGACGGTGAGCGCCAGAAAGTCATGATAGCTAAAGCGCTTGCCCAGGAAACTCCCGTGATTTATCTGGATGAACCTACGGCCTTTCTCGATTTTCCCAGCAAAGTGGAAATGATGCAACTGCTGCACCACCTCAGCCGCCAGACGGACAAGACCATTTTCCTCTCTACGCACGACCTCGAACTGGCTTTGCAGATAGCCGACAAAATCTGGCTCATGGACAAGGCGAACGGCGTCACCATCGGTACTCCCGAGGACCTTGCTCTGAACGGCAGCCTTAGCAGCTTTTTCGCCCGTAAAGGTATCGTGTTTGATTTGGAAACCGGATTGTTCCGTGTAGATAATGAATATACCATGCAGATACGTTTGTCAGGGCATGGGCAGAGATACGCCATGGTGCGTAAGGCATTGCAGCGTAACGGCATCCTTGCCAACCGCAACGTGGAGTCGGAAACCTACATCGAAACGGGCGATTTGAAAGGCGGCGGCGCTTTTGTCCTGCATCGTCCCGGTGAAGAACCGATATGTCTCACCAGCATCGAGGATTTATTGGCGAAGCTCCACGCAATCTCATTTTGAGTAAGAAAGTGTCGGGCACGAACCCTACGGGCAGCATTCCTTTATCGGAACTTATATCCTACGGTGAAGAATGAAGCAAAGTTTCGTGGCAGGTAATTATGGAATTCTTCCGTGTCTATTACCTGCCTTAGTTGCTGGTTGATCTTTACCAATCCCACTTGTGCCTCTGCACCGATAATGAGCCTGCGGTATTCAAATGCGATTCCCACGATGATACCGCCGTCCAGCCGCCTGTTTCCGGCATTATTCTCCAATATGTTGCCGAAAGTATCTATCTTGAAAAGCCGGTTCCCGTCGGAAGAACCGGCGTCGTGATAATACGGGATGCTGCCGGATGTCTTTCCGCCCACGCCGCAGGCAATGTACGGACCGGCATTCAGCGAGGCATAGTAATCTTTTCCCAACGGCAACCTTGCAGCTATTCTGACAGGTATCTGCAAGTATAGCTCGTTCATCTTGGCGTTCTTCACATAGTCCATATCATCCTTGCCGCCTATGGATACAAACTCCAAAGCAGATTGCAAGACCCAGGTCTTGTTCAGTGCGTATTTCGCGCCTATCCCCGCTTTGCAGGCTATTCGCGTATCACAGCAAGAGTGCTTTCCGTAGAGGCGGGAAGTTCCGATTCCCGCCTCTGCATAAAAGGAGAGAGGAGATTGTGCCTGTGCGGTCGATGCGGCAACTGCCATGTACATTATCATCAATGCCTTTTTCATACATATATTTTTCCGTCTTCGCTGATTAATAAAATCGTAAGTTCTCCATCGGGCAGCAGGGGAGCGCAGCATTGTTTGCAATGCTCTGTCAGCAGTTTGGAGAATGTCTCCAGTTTTTCCGCAGGGATAATATCCCATAGTTCCCGTGCCAGATTCATATTCCGGATAGCGGTCAATACATCTTCGTTGCATCCTGTCCGGTGCGCTATGTCCTGAATGAACTCCTTGTTCATCGTCACTTTCTTGCTATGGGTATCGAGGTGACCTTCCGCCAGTTTCACGGCTTTGCCTATCATTACTCCCAGCGTGACACGGGGTAGTTTCAGCTTATCGGCAATCTTCAGCGTTTCGCCGATGAAGTTGCCGTAATGGACAAAGGCCTGTGCTGGCAGTTCGGGATAATAAGCCTTGATGTACCGTTCGCTCTTTGCTCCGGAGCTGATAACTATACGCAGGCTGCCTGTGGCGCATGCCACTTCCATCGACTTTCGGATGGAGCTTATAAAAGCTTCGCTGGAGAACGGCTTCACAATGCCTGATGTGCCGATGATGGATATCCCCCCTTCTATGCCCAGACGCGGATTGAAAGTACGCTTGGCTATTTCCTCTCCGCCGGGTACGGAGATGGTCACAACAATGGGATCGCTCATTTTAGGCATGCCGACGTAGTCGAGGTACATCCTTACATTGTCTTCTATCATCTTGCGTGGCGTGGGGTTAATGGCAGGCGCTCCCAATTCCAATCCTAATCCCGGCATGGTGACGATGCCTATTCCTTCTCCGCCGGCAATGATGATATTAAAATCTTTTTGCGATGTTTCATCGTTGTTTTCATCTATATCGATCGGAAGAATGATATCCGCCTTTATCCGCATTCCATTGGTAATGTCGGGGTCATCTCCGGCGTCTTTTATGACGCTGGCTTCCGACTCCACTATCCAATTGTTGTTTATGGAACTGGAACGGGGATATCTCTGCTGCGGCTCTACAGGAACATCTATCAATTCTCCGTTGGGTAGGATTACTGCAAACTCCGGGGGACGGGGAGTTCCCTGAATGTTGAATATATCCCATATCGCAGCCGCAGCTGCGGCTGCTGCGCATGTTCCCGTAGTGAGTCCGCTGCGCAGGGGGTAGAAGCCGGGATAGTATTGCTCTACCGTTCTACGTAGGCCGTATTTCCCGTTTACGGACAAGAAGTTGGGGTAAAGCGGCGGGCGCTTTATTACAAAGATGCGAATGCCCAGTTCCTGAGCTGCTTTTAGTTTTTCGGAAAATCCGCCGGAAGCACCGCTCTCTTTGAGGATGACAGCTTCGGGGCGTATTTGCTGCATCAATAGGCGTTCGTCTTCTCCGGTATGGTAGTAACGTAAATATTCTTCGGGGAATCCCTGGTTTCTCGCTGATTCGCGCGAACTTTCACGGTCGAGAATACGGAAATAGCAACGGCTGCTTTCCATCCATAGCGCTTTCAGTTTGCTTATGCTGTTTACTCCCGTCAGTGCCAGTATTATATAGACTTCTTCCTTTTTAATTTGGCGGATAGCGTCTTCATAATTGTCGCACCATACAATGCCTTCATTATTCTCTATACGGGGGTAAATGCGTTCATAACGGATGACCGGAATCTGAAGTATGTCAGCAGTTTCACTGACGTTCCTGTGCAGCTCTTCGGCAAAAGGGTGCGCTGCGTCTATCAGCAGCGAGATGTTCTCTTTACGGCAGAAAGACTCCAGACTATCTTTATCCATGCCACCTTGCAGGCGGATGCCGTTATGCAGAGGAACTTCTTGTTCATTGCCCTTGGTTGAATAATAGAAGGGCTTTCCAGCTTCCTCAAGTGTTTGGACGGCTATGCGTCCTTCGGTTGTACCGCCTAATACTAATATCATTTTTTATTTTCTGAATAAGTGTTTGAATTCGTGTGCATACAGTCGCGACAGTCCTTTGCGATTGCCGATAGCCTCGCCTACGACAATCATGGTTGTCAGGGTCAGGTTATTTTCTTTTACTATCCGTGCAAGGTCTTTCAGCTCTCCCCGGAAGATGCGTTCGTCCGGCCAGGTGAGGTGATAGCATACGGCTACGGGGGTTGTTTCGGGATACTCCTGCAGAAGTTCCGCCTGCACTTGTTCTGCAATGCTTGCGCTAAGGAAGATGCACATGGTGCTTTGCGAGCGTGCCATGAGATGTAATTTTTCCCGTTCGGGCATGGGTGTCCGTCCTTCGCCGCGGGTCAGTATGATGCTCTGTACTTTCTCCGGGATAGTGAACTGCGACTTTAAAGCCGCCGCTGCTGCCTGGAAAGAAGATATGCCCGGAGTGATATGATAACTCATGCCGTATCGGTCGAAGTAGTTCATCTGTTCCTGTATCGCACCATAGATGCAGGGGTCACCCGTATGCAGGCGTACGATGAACTTTCCTTGGTCGTAGAACTCTTTCATCAGTGCAAACTGTTCTTCCAAATCCATGGAAGCGGAGCTGCGGACTGTTGCGCCCGGTTTGGCGCAAAGTGTCAGTTCGCGGGGCACGAGGCTGCCTGCATAGAGGATGAGGTCTGCCTTTTCCAGCATCGCCCGTCCTCGCACGGAGATAAGGTCAGGGTCGCCGGGACCTGCACCTACAATCTCGATGTGCCCCCGGCGCTGGGCGCAGATGTCCAGGGTGGCGGCTACCGTATAGTTCTCGCCTTTGCATTTCGGCATTATCAGTTGGCTATTTCCGGAGGACAGCAATGCGGCTGCCTCGCTTACACTGGGCGTACCCATGTGCTTCATCACTGTTTTGCTGGGGTGGGGCACGTCCATTGTCGCCAGTTCCTCGGCCGTATAGAAGAAGACTTCGTATTCCTTTTGGAGCGATTTCACTACCGGTTCGTCACGCTTGACGTTAATCGTAGATATGGTTATGATGGATTGCGGGGAGATGTTGTACTCTTCCAGCTTTTCTATAATGCCTTTCACAACTTTTCTCGTGGGGCTTGTCTGCCGGGCAAGTCCGATGCCGACGTGCACCACGCGCGGCACATAGCAGATGGACGGTATGTCTTTTATATAATGTATTCGCGGAGAGACGATCAGTACCAGCTTGAAGCGGGATAATTTGATGTCTTTCATCTGATAGAACACCTCTACATGAGGGGGAAGGTTCGCTTCCATCCAGTCGGTTCCTTTGTCGCGGATTTCCAACAGCAATGCGGTAGGCTGTCCGGTTACAAAAAGGCTGATAGCCTCGTTCATGCACGCCTTCATCTGGTCGTCGGGAGTTTGGGTAAGCCCTGCTAGCAGGTGGGTGGAAGGGCTCACACAGATGGTCGGAGACCAGCCGAAGCGTTGGGGCAGTTTGTCCAATGCCCACAGTCCGGTAAGGTCGCTTTGAGTGGTTATCACGGGTTCGGCTCCCAATGCACCGGCCACTGCCTCGGTCAGTTCGTTGGCTCCGCCGATATGTCCGGAAAGGACGGAAATGGCATGTTTACCTGTGCTGTCCACGCAAATTACGGCAGGGTCTGTGTACTTGTCCTTCACGCAAGGGGCGATGGAACGTACGCAGATGCCTAAGGCTCCGATAAAGATAAACGCGTCGTAACGATTGAAATTCTTGACAGTGAAACTGCCGGTCGATTCGATGTGCGTACATCCGCTTTCATAGCGGGGAGTGAAAATCTCCGCTTCGGGAAATTCTTTGAGCAACAGCCGGGCGGAAGCCATTCCGGTTTCCGAAACGAGCATGATGGCCGTCTTTATGTGGGATGTTTCTGTTTTCATACAGGTTATTTGTTTTTATAATGAATATAGCTTGTCTTGTTATTTTATGAAAGTATTGCTTTCATGATTTCAATAGGGTTATAATCATTCAGTGCGATGCGTGCTGACGGATGCAGTATCAGACCGGCGGCTCCGGCTCCTTCCATGAATGCTTTTTTACTGTCTGCCGATACGGAGTTAAAGACGATACAACCGCCGGGCTGTAACACTTCCTTTATCTTCATCAGCATTTCCGGCAGATGTCCGCCGTGCCCGCCTATGAAGACGGCATCGGGACGAGGGAGGGTATCGGTCGCCGTTTGCAGGAAATCGCCTGTGATTGCCGTAATGCCCGGCGTACCGAAGCGGCGGCTGTTGATGTTCATCAGTTCTTCGCCCTTGGCACGTACCTCAAAGGAAACGACCGTGAGGTGAGGGAATTGCAGCCGGGCTTCGATGGAAACCGACCCGGTGCAAAAACCGATATCCCAGAATACACGGCGGTGGTTCAGTTCCAGCGCTTGTAACGTAAGCAGGCGGATAGGTGCTTTGGTTATCATACGGGTACGTCCGTCCAAATGTGCGAATTGTTCGTCGGGGATACCAAAAGGGCGGGCTTCGGGAAAAGAGGTGGCGCAAAGCAACAGGTTGTTGGGATGCTCGAATCCGCCTTGCGTTGCTTCCTGTAGTGTCATGTGGCGGATGCGTTCTTTTTCGGGGTTGCCAAGATGCTCGCCTACATACATGGTGTAACGGTCGTATCCGTATTCCAGCATGCGGGCTGCGATTGTAGCGGGCGTATGTTCCCGGTCGGTAAGGATGCCTATCTTGGGAGCGCGTTCAATCAGGGCGCGGTCGAATTCATTCCAGGGACGTCCCGTCAGCGAAACGGTTCGCATATCGTCATAAGGCATTACGAGGCGGTGTGCTAATGTTTGGAGAGAATTGAAAGAGGGGTATAGCTTGATTTCAGCATCCGGCAATTTCCGTTTCACCGTATTGGCAAAGCCGAAGAACAGCGGGTCGCCCGAAGCGAAAACGATAATTTGCCGGGGGACGGTATCCGTTTGTCCGTATCCGTCACTGCTGAACACTTTCTCATATTGTGAGAATACGTTGTCCAATGGTACGGTAATGGAAATCCATTCCGCATCATCCGGCAACAAGTTTCCGACAATCTCTTTGTGTCGCACTCCTCCCGAAAATACTTTCCCGTGCCGTATGTGTCCCAATACTTCCGGCGGAAAGAAAGGCGTCCGGTTATCGTCCGTTCCTATAATGATAAATTTTCGTTGTATAACCATTCGCTTACCACTAATCGTTAATTCTTAATCGTTGTTTCACACGTCTCGTCCCGGTCGTAACTGTTCCGCATCATTGTAGCACAAAACGGCGTTTACTAATGTTGCAGCAAGGTTGCTTCCGCCTTTGCGTCCTTCTACAATTATTTTCGGTATGGCGGTGAAAGGCTTTGTCATGTGCTTGGACTCCTGTACGTGTACGAAGCCCACCGGGGCGGCGATAATCCCAGCCGGATGCGCTTTCCCTTTGCGTATAAGATCGCATAGTTCCATTAACGCTGTCGGAGCGTTGCCGAATACAAAAAGGGCGTCTGGATGGTCTTCAACGGCAAGGCGTGTGCCCGCTTGTGTGCGGGTGATGCCTTTCTCCGTTGCCATTGCTGCGGTACGGGGATCGCCGAGATAGCATTTCACCTTTACGCCCAAACGTTCCAAAGCTCCTTTACGAATGCCGCTGGCAGCCATTGTCACGTCTGTAACGATGGTCCGTATGCGTTTCCCGATGATACCTTGATATAGTGTTTCCACTGCTTTTTCGTCTGTGTGCAACAGCTTTTCCATTTCAAAATCTGCGGTGGTGTGGATGGCGTGTAGCAACGCCCATTTATGGTCGAGGGGAATGTCCCGGTTCCTGAGCTCTTTCTCGATGGTACGGAAGCTCCGTATCATGATGTCCTGCCCTTTACTAGCTCCATACTGGGTATTCCCGGTCGCAACCTCCTCCCGGTAATATCCCCGCGGAGTAATCATCGTACCGTTCCATTCGTACGATTGCGAGTTGCCTATCAGTACTACGGTAAACATATCCGTCTTTTCGGGGTCGAACGCTTCCAGCGTCGTTATGTGCACTTCCTGTTCGGGACGCCCTGCCTGGCGTACATAGCCTACAGGGGTCTGTGGTGAACGTCCTTCTTGCAGGAACAACTCTTTCAGCCGGTAAAGTTGCCAATAGCGGCCTTCACTTTTGGGATTGTAGACGACTGTCACGAAATCGGCTGCAGCAGCGGAAATGATACGTTTCTCGATGCGTTCCCATGGGGTCATCAGGTCTGAGAGGGAGATAACGCAGAAGTCATGTCCCACAGGAGCTCCCAGCAGGGAAGCCGCTTTTTGGAATGCGCTGATACCGGGCAGGGAAATAATCTCTGCATTACTGTTCCGTTCCCGCTTCATTTCATACACAAGCGGCGTCATACCGTAAATCCCTGCATCGCCCGAACTGATGACGCACACCGTTTTTCCCTGCTCCGCCAGCTCGAAAGCTTGCTCGGCGCGGATACGTTCGCGTTTCATTCCTGTATCTATACATTCCGTATCGGGGCGCAGGTACGGAGTGACAAAGCGGAAATAGTATTTATAGCCCACCACTGCATCCGCTTCCTGTAAAGCGGCAACAACAGCGGGTGTTATGTCTTGCTCATTGCCCGGACCGATGCCGGCGATGATTATTTTGGGTTGTTTCATTTGCTATCTGACTTATTTCTGTCTGTTCTGCAGAGCATGGTAAGTGTTACGCCTGCAGTTCACAAAGATACATTCTATTTATCACATTATGGCATGAAAAGGTGACTTTCTCACTCGTTTTTTTCCCCTGCCGCATATGCCGCTTTCTTTTCCATGATGCCCTGTGTGCGGTGCTTCAGTCCGAAACGGATATGGTCTACGAATATCTTTTGTATTTCAGGGATTTGCCCTAAACCTTCCATGCGCACATGAACGGTATAACCTTCTTTTTCAAGCATCTCCCGCCATTCTCCGGCAATATCGTTTTTGGCGTGGTCGCCGGCTACAAACATAAAAGGAACGAGTGTCACACTCTTTGCTTTGGCCGCTTTCAGTTGTGCCAACATGGTTTCAAAGGTGGGATAGCCTTCGATGGTCCCCACATGGAAGTTACCGAATCCGGCTACTTTCAGCATATAGTCCATCTGACTGTATGTAGCAGTGCCGGGCGTATAAGTGCCATGCCCTACCAATACAAAGTGTTCTTTACCCTTTTTCTTTGCACTCTGCTGCACCGAAGCATTGAGGCGTTGTCCTAAAATATCAGTTACTTTTTTCGCATCTTCCACCGAATAGAGTAGGGGAGTGCCTACGCGTATCTCCTTGAAGAAAGGCAGCACGCTTTCCACATCACGGCGGAGCGACTCCATTTCCACACCGTCAATGATATTGGTACTTTGCACAATAATGTGTGTGTAGCCCTCTCCACGCAGTTGGAGTAGTGCATCCAGCGGGGTATTTTTGACAATGCCGCGTGTCTTGAGGCGGCGTATGATGATGCGCGAAGTATAGGCTTCGCGAAACTCCAGGTCGGGAAAAGCCTTGCGTGCTTGGGCATTGATAGCATCAATCGTCTGTGTACGTGTATCATCGTGCGTCGTGCCGAAGTGTACCATAAGCAATGCGGCCTTTTCGCCAGGTTTCATGCTTGCAAGCATATCGCTCGACACGAAGTTTCCCCCTTCGTGAGCGGAGCAGAAGAGAGAAATGGCAAGGAGCAGGGAAAGGAGAGATGTTTTCATAAATAAAAGTAATTACTGTTTTGTAAAAATGATTGCTGTTTTTTTATTTCTTAAACCGTACCAACAAACTCACGTATACCGAGCGTCCCGGGCTGAGCGTGGAGAAGTTATTGTTCCAGGGACGGTCATCTTTCTTGTCGAAGATATTCTCGATACCTATGCCCGGTTCCAGAACCACGGATTGCAGATTGAAGGTGTGGCGGGTATTCAAATCCCATTGCTGGAATTTGGGAGCGTAACCGTACGTTTGCGAGTAGCGTTCGCCTTGCAGGTGTCCGTGCACGTTTACGTTCAGGCGGTAGAAGCTCCAGGCGTGTTCCCACTGGCCGTTGATGTTCCCCATGTGCCTGACGCTTTTGTCTATGGGAGACACTTCGTAGCTGCCGTCGGCTTGCAACTGCTTGGCTTCGGTGTTCATGTACGTGTATCCGCCGCCTGCCCTGAAGCCTGCACCCAGATTCAGGCTCGCATTCAGACTGAGGCCTTTGGTCTTGGCTTTGTCCACGTTGTCGCGCTGGCGTATCTCGTCGAAGGTGGCGTGCTTGTCGTCCAGTCCCATGTCGTGTATCTCCTGATCGGAGAGGGTGCGGTAGTTTATCATGTCGCGGATGTCGTTGATGAACCCGATGACGGACACGGAGAGCCGGCGGTAGTTGTACTCCGCATTCAGCGAGTAGAAGTTGTTCTTTTCCGGTTTCAAACCGACGTTGCCCGTGGTGTAGCGGTTGCTGGTCTTGGACTCGTCGGTGGCGTAGAGTTGCGACAGGGTAGGCGTACGGAAGCCTGCCGCATAGGCGGCGCGCAGGTTCAGTCCGCCGAACTTGTACATCAGCGATACGTTGGGAGTGGCATAATTCTTGAAGTTCTCGTTGTAGATGTAGCGTATGCCCAGTACGGCTTGCAGGTTCAGGGGCAGTTTTATTTCATCCTGCGCATAGAAAGCGAGGGTGTACATGTGGCGGGAGTCGATGTTGTCCGATTCGCTCTCAAGCCCCTCGTTTACGTATTCCACTCCGGCGGACAGTTTGTTGCGGCTGCCCAGGCGGAAGATACCTTTGATGTTTCCATTATAGTAGCGCACTTGCTTGCGGGTCACCCGGTCGCCCGGCAGATAGCTGCCCGACTTCTTGAAGTACATATAGTTCGACGAGTAATTGTCCGAGTAGAACTCTGCATCGATGTAAGCCGAACGGTTTATCATGTACTTCATGCCGGCGCCATAGGTATAGGTCTCGTGTTTCAGATTGTAGGTATAGGCGTCTTTCTGCACGAACTGGCCTTTGCTTTTGGCATAGTAGGTGGCGTCCTGCGGACGGCGGGTTTTGTTATCATAATAAGTACCGCGCGCGTAGAACGACAGTTTGTCTGTGGCATTGAACACGAAACGCTGGTTTACGGTGTTGGAGTAGAAGCCTACGGAAGTAGGGCGTCCCGTTTCGTAGCCGTTCTCGTCAATGTTGTTGTTCTGCCAGCTTCCTGCCTGACGACGCTGGTAGGAAGTATAAGAGGCGAACTTGCCCGCATTGACATCGGCATTGACGCTCTCCGTCAGTCGTCCCTCACCGGAGTAGTGAGTATAGCTGGATACGTTCACGGTGTTCCGGGCATCGTCCGTGATGATGTTGATAACACCGCCTATGGCATCGCTTCCGTACAGGGCGGATGCTGCGCCGTTCAGTATCTCGATGCGCTTGATGTTGGCCACATTGATGCGCGTGTAGCGGTCTTCACCAGCCAGACGTCTGCCGTTTTCCAATATCAGTATGTAGTCCTCGTTGATGCCGTTCAGGCTCATGGTAGTGCCCATGCCGTTGGTGTAGGAAGAGATATTGGGCGTCAGCTTCACCAGCGCTTCTTCCAGCGTAGATACGTTGGCGCTGCCTATTTCTTTGGCTGTGATTACGGATACGGGAACGGGGCTGTCTGTCATGCGGCGGTGCGTACCGGTTCCGGTCACTACCACCTGGCTGAGGTTGCTGTAACTCTCCTCCAGCTTTACAAGGATGTTTTCTTCTTGTCCGTCCGCGGTGTATTTTTTGGGGGTGAAGCCGATGTAGGAGAAGCGCAGCGTGTGTTGTCCGTCGGGCAGATTGTCGATGGTAAATTCTCCTTTTCCGTTGGTGGTGCATCCCGTCAGACTGTTGTCTACGCGGATATTTACCCCTGCAAGAGGCTCGTTCGTGTCGGCACTCACCACCTTTCCGCTCAATGCGGTTTGGGCATGGAGCAGGGGTGTCAGGCAGCACAGTATGGCTGCCAATAAATAGTTGGTTTTCATTTATTGAAAAATGTAAGATTAATACTTGTCTTCCTGACCCCGGGAAGGCGTTGACTGTGTAATTGCCCAGGCAGGTTTCCTGACTCAGCCCTACGGAAAACGACACCTTCCCGTCCCCGGTCTGCGATGGCTCAAACTGATGTTTGCTCTCACCAACAGCCGTCTGTAAGACAGTGGCATTGTTTTGAAGAATGTTTTCCGTATGCTCCGTTGCTGCAACAAGCAGGCGGAGCAAAGTGGCTTTACAGTAGCGGGCACTGTTCCGGTTTCGCACCGGATTCCCTTTTATACAACTCGTTGGAACAACGGAGTGTATCACCTAAGCGGTGACAAATATAAGTATTATCTTTGGAAAAATCAATTAGGAATGAATAAATGATGATAGCGTAACTAGTGGCCAATGACTTATGAGGATGGATTGCACCTGTCTGAAAAAAATAAAATTCTTACACTGTTTTGTTGTGTAATAGAGTAGTTTCTTTTTACGAAGAATAGTAGGTTATGATTAAAATGAGTTAATAAAAACCAATTTTGGATTCTACGGCAGAATTTTTAGTATATTTATTAACAATTTTCAGTTGTGATATAAATGACCTTGACTATTTTTTCAATGGCGCTGATTTATATGTGGAAGAATTGTTGAATGACAACGGCTGTACTACCTAGTACTGTGGCATTGTTTGCATTATTTAATGCTGGCTTAAAACCAACATTAAAGACTATAAAGATAACAGGAACGGATGCCCTTTCATTGTGATAGATGCTTACAATGAGGAAAGGGTGTTGAAATACAATGAGAGACAATTTAAAAAAATAGCAAAAATTATGATATACATGAAGCTTGTTAAATATCTGTTTTATATACTTATGCTATTGGGAGTAACGGGTGTATGGGCACAAAAGAGCGACATACGCTTGGGAAAATTACTCAATAATGGCGATTGGTTTACACTGGAAGAGGAATATCCTATGATTAAAGATAGCGTGCAAACTCCTATGCTCAGATTAATGTCTGAAGCCTTATTGGGATATTATTTCAATCGCCCAGACGAAACGATAACGTGTGTAGACTCGTTGTTGCAACATTATCAAGCTGAACTCGGACTTGGAAATATAGCCTCTATGTTGCTTGTAAAATCTATTGTAGAGGCAAATAGGGGTAATTATGCCGTGGCTGCCGATATATTGAAGGATTTTACATCGCAGCTAAGGGAACAAGGTGTGGCAATGGATTACACTCAAATAGATGAAGCAGTCCAGTTTTACGACCGCTTCCGTAATTGCCCACCAATGAGCATAGAACTCCCTCAAAAAAATACTGTGATAGCAATGAGTAACGACAGCATCAGACTGAATATAAAAAACGATACAGTACAGAGGGGAACTAGCATGTATGTGTCGATAACAGTGAACAGTAAACAGTATAAAGCAATATTTGACACAGGTGCAAGTACCACTTTCATGTCGGAAGCATTTGCTAAAAAGACAGGTGTGAGATTGATTGCAGATTCTTTACAGATACATGGTGGTATAACGGTTTACGGACAATCGGGTATCTTGGACAGCATGCAGATAGGTGATATCATGGTAAGGAATATTCCTATAACGATAAATAAGGACACAACACTGAACAAGGTAGAAGATATTGACTTTCTTATTGGGGCAGATGTAATGGCATTGCTGGGAGAGATACAAATATTTCCTCACAATGGGAAAATAGTAATTCCCACATTGTTGACGGAAAAACCTGCAAGTGGCAGCAATATATACATGGACAATCGCTCTCTTATACTAAAAGGGGAAAGCTGTGGAAAATCATACAATTTCTTCTTCGATACAGGTAATGGCCTTGCCGCTCTATCTCATAATTTTTACGAAAGTAATAAAACAGAAATTGATGCAAAAAGTAAACGTGTTAGGAGACTTACGGGCGGAATTGGTGTTGTAGAGGAACGCGACATGTTAATTTTGCCCGAATGGTCGTTTCAATTTGGTGGAAGAAATGTAGTGCTCAAGAATATTGCAGTGGGGCTTGAAAATAACAGACTTGTGCCCTACGCAGGTAATATTGGAATGGCACTTATCAACCAATTTGACAAGGTGACTATCAATTTTGATAAGTGTTTTGTGATTTTTGAGTAAGATGTACTTATCTTGTTTGGCTTGTGGAAAAATGTTGTCTTTTAGCGTTTGGGTAATTTCTTTTATGTAGCCAAAGAGGAGCAATATTCTTTAAGGATTTGATTTAATAGTTTGATTATTAATATAATATGCGGGTGTTCCTCTGTAGATGAGAAATACCCGCATATTTTTTCTGTCTCAGCCTTTCCTCTCCTTTTTCCCTTATTGAATTAAGAAAATGGAGGACAAATGTTATACTTCCGGCTGATACCCTTCACCGTTTTCCCAGGCATCGGCATCCCATTGCTCTTTCAGGTGATTCACCCAGATTGCGCGGATTTCGGGATAGCTGCCCAGAGCCTTGATACCGCAGCCGTCTTTGATACCGTGATCAGCATCGGCCTGGCCTACGGGATGGGCTTCAAATGTTCTGTCTACCTTGAAACCTGCTTTCTCCAGACGTTCGCGCCAACTGTACTCGTTGGTATTGAGTTCCACTTTATCCAAGCCTTTGTTCTCGGCTATCGCTTCGATGCCCCATAGGTCGTTGTGGGCATGGTCGCCGGCGATGGACATGAAAGGAGCGAGGTACACGTTTACTTCATTTGGCTCCAGGTTATTGTCCTGGCAGTACTTCATCACTTGCGAATAGATGCAGCCGGGATAGTTGGCTATCATTTGGGCGGCAGGTACTACCGGGATGCGATCTGCAGCTTTCTCTTCCTCTTCTTTCGGCCAGAAAAGCATTTCTCCATAGTCTACAGTACCTACGAAGATATTTTTGTTTGTGGCAAGAGTATGCAAGGCGGTTTGGACTTCGGAGTATTTGGTGTTGGCATTGTAGTTCACATCAGGGTTACCGTGTCCCATCAGGAGAACGATGTTCTTCTTTTCGGTCAGTTTGTCTTTGTAGTGGTTGTAAATCACCTGTGCCACTTCGTCCGTATCATCATCGGTAGAGAGCAGGTTGGCGCCTTTCAGCACGTCGATGTGCGGATACCAGTCAATCATAAAGTTTTTCTTGATATCGGTATTCATTAGAGAGAGGTATTCCTCGCCGGGAATGACGTGAAGCGACTGTACGGCTACGCGTGTATATCCTGCATCGCCGATGGCTTTCAGCCATTGGTCCAGTTTGTAGCGCGCTTCGCCGGTAGAAGCCTCTGCACGGCCGATGCAGGTACGTGAGGTGAAAGACATATAGATGTCTGTTTGAGGGAACTGCTTCCGGAAGTCGGCGATGATTTCGTTGTAAACGTCCAATGACTCATTATAAGTGCTTCCGAAAGTACAGAGTAGGATGGCGGTGTCATACTTCTTGGTTTCGGCTACTACCCTGGTTGCAGGGTTTACGGTACTTTCCGCATCGTCGTCATCGCTACAGGAGGTGAATCCTGTGCAAGTTGTGGCTGCTACGAGAGCCGCCATCAGATAAAACTTGAAATTTTTCATACTTTGTTTGTAAATTGATTAATAAAAAAGATGTTTTTCTCTATTTTGCCCCGCCCCCGTTCTTGAACTTTATAAGCGCCGATGCGTAGAAATTCCTTCCCGGCGTGCTGGTAGCCCGGTTACGTCCGAAAGGAGTGCGGTCTACGTAGTTGAAGAGGTTGTCTACACCTATGTTCATTGTCAGCGTCCAGTGCCGCATCTTCATTAGGGTATGGGCGGTGTTGATGCGCCATGTCTGGAAGCCGTCGGCATCGTTGTCGTTGACGTAGTGGCGGGTCGACTGGTATCGGCCGTACACTCCCAAGCCGAGGCGGTAACAGCGCCACGTGTGCTGCCAGGTGGCGTTGAGCGTGGCATTATGGTTGGATGTGGCGTCGATGTAGAGGAACTTCATGTAGTTATCGCCCGTATCGGCGGCATACTGCGCTTTCGGATCGGCATAGCTGTACCCACCGCCCAGCATGATGTCTTTCGTGGGGCGGTAGTTGAAGGTGAAGTCTATGCCATAGATGCGGGCTTTCGTGAGGTTGGTGTATTTCTTGCTTTTCTCTATTTCGAGGAGCTTTTCTTCGGGGGTGACTTTTATCTCTACCAGCTCTATCATGTTGCGGATGAAGTTGGCATATCCGGTCAGGCTCGCCTGGAACTTGTTTCCTGCATACTCCACGCTGATGGAAGTGTATTGTGAGGTTTGTGCCTTGAGGTCTGTATTGCCATGATAGGCGGTGAGGGAGCTGCCGCCGATGCTGCCTGTGTGTTCATAATAGAGCTCTTTGATGGTAGGCGCCTTGAAGCCCATGGCATAGGAAGCGCGCAGGTTGAAGTTACCGGCTTTGTAGAGTGCGGATACTTTGGGGCTGAGGTTCAGTCCGGTTTCCTTGTGTTGCGTGCCGCGTACGCCGGCAGTCAGTATAAGGTTGCTTGTGGCAGTCCACTCTTCCTGCGCATAGGCAGCGAGCGTATAGACGGAAGCGATGTCGCCTGCTATGTGGTGAGGCGATTCCAGACGGTTGTACTGGTACTCAATGCCGGTATTGAGGATGTGCCGGTCGCCGAAGTAAAAGATACCTTTTACCTGCGCCAGCACTTGTTGCTGTATGCTCTGCTTGATACGCTGGCCGGGGTAGTAGGTGATGCGGTCGCCGTCTTTGAAGTAGTCGGTGATGTCTTTCAGCTTATAGTCGTAGAAGTAACCGTAGCGACCGTAAGAGAGGTCGGCGGTGAGGTAGTTGCGCCCGTTCAGCTTGTACCTGCTTCCGGCGGCAAAAGTATAGTTGCGGTAGTAGAAGTCGTTGGGCAGGTACTTCCACGGGCCGTGCGTACGCATCACCCAACGTTCGTAGTACGTTCCTTCGGCGGTGAGGTTCAGTTTTCTGTTTACCTGCCATTCCAGATTCTCGGAAAGAGTGTAGTTGCTGGAACGGTTTACGGTAAGCATGGTGGAACCGGGCTTCAGTTGGTTCTGATCCCATTGCATATCCGTATTGCGCCAGCCGTCGGTGTGCCGGAAGTTGATACCGGTCACCGATTTCAGTTTGCCGTAGCCGAAGCCGAAGCTGGCGCTTTGCCGTACATCGCCATGCTCGCCCACACGGGTGGTGCTGGTGAGTTCCATTTTCTCTCTGCTCCGTTTGGTAATGATATTGATGACTCCGGCAATGGCATCGCTGCCGTAAAGCGAAGAAGCGGCGCCTTTCACGATTTCGATGCGCTCTATGTTGGCGGGATTCAGTTGGTTGAGGTCGTTTTGTCCGCCGATGTCCCCGTTCATGCGCTTGCCGTTTATCATGATGAGGATATAGTCGTTGTTCAGTCCGTTGAGCTGGATATGGCTGCCCATGTCGCCGTCATGGAAGGTGAGGGAAGGGCTGAGCCCGCTGAGAAGGTCGTCTATGCTGCGCGCCTGATATTGCTCCAGCGCTTTTCCCGTGAGCACCTCTGTCTGCACGGGGGCGTCTTTCAGGTAGTGCTCGGTTCCCGTACCTGTTACTACTACTTCGTTGAGCAGTAACGAGAGTTCTTTCTCATCTTTGTTTTTAAGGATACTTTGTGCCGGGGCGGATTGCATCACACCGCACAGCAGTACCGCTTCAAGCCAATACTTGTGCTTCATCGTCTACCGATTTTTTCGTTGATAAAACAAAACGGCACTTCGCTTCTGTGTGCGAAAGGTAATGGCCCGAAAGAGTAAAATAGGAATCCTATCGTATCAGTATAGGGGACATCGCTTCTAATCCTGGAAGCTCAGTGCTCAAGTTACGGAAGTTGGTAGGTATTCTGGCTCTCCTCTGCTTGTATTACCTTCCCATCGCGTTGCCGCGACAGTGGCTTTTGCGGATACAAACATCTTTTATTGAGGATTACAGCTGCAGGTACAGCTCCGGTTTTGCACCGGATTCCCTTGCATCGGCAGGCGGATATGCCTTCCCGATTGCCAATTCCGGGGGTAAAGATAAAGACTTTTTATATATTATTCAGCTTTTTCTTCCTGATTATTTTCTTTTTTCTTCATTTTGTCTTTCTATCGGTAGTATTCCTCTGCTTTTGCAAGTGTTTCCGGCTTGCCGATGTCGAACCAACGGCGGTCCTGAAGCGGATAACCCTGTATGCAGGCTGTTTCGCACACGGATAGATAAAAAGGAATAATGGAGAACTTCCCTTCCCATTGTCTGCTTTCCATATAGCGGAAAAGGGAAGGGGATATGACGTGAATGCCACCGAAAGCCATTTCCTTGTATTGCCTTTCTTGGAAAGAGAATCCTTCGGGCTTGGTTTCACCGGTGGATTTGTTTATCCAGCCGTGCAGGCGGTTGGCATTGTCCAGCAGCAGGTAGCGTGATGTCTGTCGTTGACTGACGAGCAGTGTAGCCTCTGCGTTGCTTTCCCGATGATGCCGGTAAAGCTCTGCAAGATTGATGTCGGAAAGGATGTCGGCATTGTGCACCAGGAACGGTTCGTTGCCGTCCAGAAACGGACGCGCTTTCTTTATCCCGCCGCCTGTGTCGAGCAGCATATCCCGTTCGTCACTGAGGTGGATAGTGATGCCGAAATCGTTATTGGCGCGGAGAAACTCGATAATCTGTTCTCCAAAGTGGTGGATATTGACCGTAATGTCATTGAATCCGGCTTCTTTCAGCCGTAAAATCACCCGTTCCAGCATCGGCTTTCCGGCTACGGAGACGAGCGCTTTTGGGGTGTGGTCTGTCAGCGGACGAAGACGGATTCCCAGTCCGGCGGCAAATATCATTGCTTTCATAAAATAATAGGATGACGGGCAGTATTACTGTTTCGCGCTAAAATTCTGTTCTATGTTCTGTTCTCTGTGTATCAGGTTCACTTGTACGCCGAACTTCTTGTTGAGGTGTTCGGCAAGGTGTTGGGCCGAATATACGGAGCGGTGTTGGCCGCCTGTACAGCCGAAACATACGGACAGGTTGGTAAATCCCCGTTCCATATACCGTTTCACGGATGCATCTACCAGCCCATATACGTGTTCGAGGAATACGGCGATTTCCCCATCCTCTTCAAGGAAGCGGACAACGGGTTCGTCGAGACCGGTGAAAGGCTTGTAACGTTCGTATTTGCCAGGGTTGTTTACGGCACGGCAGTCGAATACGAAACCGCCGCCGTTGCCGGAAGAATCTTCGGGGATACCTTTTTTATAGGCGAAACTGGTGACTTTTACTACCAGACGACGCTTTTTCAGGTCGTCGGTGAATTGTTTCAGTTCGGTCAGCCTGTGCAGGACTTTACAGAGATACGGATATTCGGGGTAAGGCTCCTGCAACAACTGGCGCAGGTTTTCAATGGCGAAAGGCACGCTTTGGATGAAGTGGGGCTTCTTCTCGAAGTAACCGCGGAAACCGTATGCGCCCAATACCTGCATGGTGCGGAACAGTACGAAATGACGGAGCTGGGCATAGAAATAGCTCTCATCCACCGGCTGGTATTTGCGCAGGGCTTCGATGTATTCTTTCAGAAGTTCTTGGCGCAGGCTGTCGGGATAATTGGCCTTGGCTTGCCACAGGAATGAGGCCACGTCGTAGTAGACAGGCCCTTTACGTCCGCCCTGAAAGTCGATAAGCCAGGGTTCGCCATCCTTAATCATCACGTTGCGGCTTTGGAAGTCGCGATACATGAAAGTAGCGGAACTGCTGCGGAGAAGCACGTCTGCCATTTTCTGGAAATCATCTTCCAGGCGGTCTTCCTGAAAGTCCATCCCCGTTGCCTTGAGGAAACAATACTTGAAGTAGTTCAAGTCCCACAGAATGCTACGGCTGTTGAACTCAGCCTGCGGGTAGCAGTAGGAGAAGTCCATGCCGTCGGCTCCGGCAAATTGCACGGCGGGCAGCAGGCGCATGGTCTTACGAAGTAATTGCTTCTCCTCTTCATCGAATACGCTTGTCTTGCGTCCTTTTTCGATGGCGTTGAACAGAAGCGTATCTCCTAAATCTTCCTGCAAATAGTAAATATTGTCTTCGGAACGGATAAACACTTCGGGCACGGGCAATCCTTTTCCGCGGAAATGCTCTGCCATATAGAGAAAGGCACGGTTTTCCTCAACGGATTCGCCGCTTACCCCTATCAGCGTAGGCGTACCTTTGAGGCGGAAATAGCGGCGGTTTGAGCCGGAAGAGGGAAGTTCGTCGATGGCTTCGGGTTCGTGCCCGGTATGTGTAATGTAGAGTTTTTTAAGTTCTTCGGTTATCATAGCGTTTTTTATATTTGGCAGCTAAGATAAGACTTTTACCGGATATATTATTACCTTTGTCCGACAAAATCCATAACAGCCCTTTTATACTTCATACCTTATACCTAAATAACATGCGTCGCGTTTCTCAGTTTCTCATAGCAGCCCCCACATCGGGTAGCGGAAAGACCACCGTAAGCCGCGGACTAATGGCTTTGCTGACACAAAAAGGATTGGCGGTACAGCCTTTTAAATGCGGTCCGGATTATATCGATACCAAATATCATACGGCTGTATGCGGACGTGCATCCATTAATCTGGATACGTTTATGGCTTCCGGTGAACATGTGTGCGAACTCTATGCACGTCATGCCGTTTCTGCGGATGTCTGCATTGTGGAAGGGATGATGGGAATGTTTGACGGATATGATCGCGACCGGGGCTCTTCGGCGGAGATAGCTCAGTTGTTGCAACTTCCAGTCGTGCTGGTGGTAGATGCCAAGTCTGCCGCTTATTCAATGGCTCCTTTGCTGTCGGGATTCATCCATTTTCGTCCGGATATACGGATTGCGGGGGTGATATTCAATCGTGTAGGGTCGTCCCGCCATTATGAAATGCTCAGGGAAGTGTGTGCCGAGGTAGGCATAACCTGTCTGGGGTATCTTCCAAAGGAGAAAATGCTGGAGCAGGAATCACGTTATTTGGGACTTGATTTCAGTCGATCCAAAGGCACGGATGCCATCGGTACTCTGACAAGGTTATTGGAGCAATGCGTGGATTGGAAACTGCTGCTGGCGAAGACGGCGGTTCCGTTGCGGGAAACGCGGGAAAGGGATAAGGAGTTTGTCGGCGGTAGGAAACCGGGCAACCTGCGTATCTTGGTGGCACGTAACGAGGAGTCTTTCTCTTTCATTTATGAAGAACATCTGGAGATGTTGCGCGGAATGGGCAATGTCTCTTTCTTCAATCCGGAAAAGGATGTCCCCATAGCGCAGGACACCGATTTGTTGTACTTGCCGGGCGGGTATCCAGAAAAACATTCTATGGCGCTTGCCGGAGCCCGTCAGGTGAAAGAATCCGTTCGGGAGTATATAGAACGCGGCGGAAAGACGCTGGCGGAGTGTGGCGGAATGATTTACCTTTCGTATGCCATAGGTTATGACAAACGGGAGCATGAGAGCGGTGGCAGCGGGTTCGACAGAATGGCGGGTGTGTTTCCTTTTTATATCTCCAATGAGAGTGAATATCGGAAACTGACGTTGGGGTATCGCAGCTTCGACTATAAGGGGCAGCGTTTGCGGGGGCACGAGTTTCATTATACGCAGTTCGGCAAGTCGGGGACGGCTCCCGATGACAGTAAGAAAGAGTTGTATATGCCGCCTACCGTCGTGCAGGTGTATAATGCCAAAGGGCAACCGGTGAACACGCCCGTATTCCGCTACAAGAATACGATAGCAAGTTACACGCATCTTTATTGGGGTGAAACGGATATAATGAGGTTATTTGAATAAGTATACGCTGAAAGATGAAAAAAGTATATACCCGTACGGGAGACAAAGGAATCACCGGCATTCATGGCGGAGTGCGTGTTCCCAAAGATGATATTCGCATCGAGGCAAACGGCTGTCTGGACGAACTGAATGCCGTAATAGGAATCGTACGTTCCATGCTTCCTGCCGAAGACAATTGGCAGGAACTGCTGCATACCATTCAAAGAGAACTGATGGTAGTGATGAGCCATGTAGCTACGCCCGATGGCGTGTTGAACCCCAATCTTCTTTCTGCCGCCGAACTGACCGTACGCTGCGAACAGGAAATGGATGCCATGACTGCCGGACTGAAGGAGAACGGCTATTTTCTTCTGCCGGGTGGTACGCCTGTTTCTGCGCAACTACATTTTGCCCGCACAGTGGCAAGGCGTGCCGAGCGACGCTTATGGACACTGCATCGCCAAGCTCCGCTGAATGAGGATATTTTGCGTTTTGTGAACCGTCTGTCAGATCTCTTCTTTGTCATGGCGCGTACGGAGATGCAGCGGCAGGATTGGCCGGAAGAGAAATGGCAGGAATTTGCTTATAAGAGGAAAAGACTGTAAGTTTTTCTTAATTTCCGGGTGCTGATTTGTTAACAACAGCGTATTCCTATTAAACCATGTTATAAGTAGGACTACAGCCCTCCGATAATTTGGAGATTCCCGAAATGTCCGTATATTTGCAATGTGTTTTTCATAGTATTAGATTTAAGGTTAACAAGAAGATTGGCTGTCTGGGATAGATAGCCTTTTTTTATGCCTCTATATCACCTGTCTTTATGTTACTTCGTTATAGACTCTCCTTGTAGTGTACACCGCCCACGCACCGTATATGATTACTTGTATCCACAGCGTCAGCATCTGAGGCCAGATGTCGGCAAGGCTGCCGCCCATTGAATTTAATTTTACGAAAGCGAGTACTGCGGGGGCCACAGGGAAGACGTAATGCGCCGCTTGCCAGTACCAGGGCATCAGTTCCAGCGGGTAAGACACGCCGGAAAGGAAGATGTAACCCACAGAAAAGAAGGCTATCATCAGCAGTGGGGCTTCGGAGTCGGTAAACCAGCGGGATACGGCAAGCGCAAAGAAACTCGTGGCAAGCAGGAAAGGAATCATCATAGTGACAATGTCCCAACCGCTTCCTATATTGGGAATGCTGAAAATATGCGGCAGCAGTCCCAACAGGAACATGGAGAACACAACATACAGCATTACATATACGAAGGTTCTTCCCGATACGATGCACAGCATATCTTTCAGGGAACGGGCTTTCATGCTGTAAACGCCTTTCCGCTGCTGTTCCGCTTCTTCGCCGGTAAGCATGGCAATCACCATCAGCATTGTCTGGAAGATGATGACAATCATTACGGCGGGAATCAGGTAGGAACCGTATCCTTCGGTGTAATTGTAAAGGGCCGTTCCCGATACGCTGACGGGAGTGGACGACGCAACGGCCAACAGACCTTGCGGCGGCAGGAATACTGTTCCGGCACGCCGGTGGGCATCGTTTACGGCAAGCATCACGCGCGAGCTTGCTTCTTGCAATCCCTTGAAGTTGAGGAATGCGTCCGTGGCGGCATACAGGGTGAATACGGAAGTCTCGCCGCGCGCTACATGCGTCTCGAAGTCGGAAGGGATGTAGAGTATACCGGTAACCTCGCCTTTTTTCATCCACTCGCGGGCTTCGAGGATATTGGGCGTTTGGGCATAGACCGAAGTCTGCGGGGCGGCATCCAGCCATCGTACGTACTCCCGGCTGAGTGCGGAGTGGGAGAGGTCTACTACGGCAACCGGTGCTTTGCGTACCAGATTGGGAGCATACATATAGTTGTAGAGTAAGCCATAAAGGAAGATTCCCCCTGCCAGCACCAGCAGGATGGCGGGATTGGTGGCAATGGCTTTCCATTCGTGGCGGATGACATTACTCAGGGATGCTTCCGTGCCGGGCGATGTACCGGATGATATACCGGACTGTATATCGGTCGCTGCAATGCCGGACAATGCTTTGTCTCCGATATGGAGAGTTTCTTCGCTTTCCTTCATCCTCAGTATCCACCACTTCAATAAAGGCAGAATCAGTATGGCCAGCAGCAGGAACACCAGTAGTACAGCCACCGATTGCCAGAAATAAGCAAATCCCGCATCGAAATAAATCATAGCCTGTGTCGCTTCGGTGAAGTGCCGTACCGGAAACAGGTAGGACGCCGCATGCACCGGTGCATACATTGCCGTTACCGGAAATGTCACTCCCGACAGTGTAGCTCCCAAAGAGCCTACCATTGACACCACGCTGATGATATAGGCTATCTTGGGAAAGATAGAGAATATCAGCACCGCCAATGCCTGCGTAGCCATGATAAACAGTACCGTTACGATGTTCATCAGCCACAAGCTGCCTTGAAACGGTATGTTCATCAGCCCGAACAACACGTAGTTTGCCAGTATGCCTATAACGGAGAACATAACGGTGTAGGGCAACAGCTTTCCTGCGACGGCAGTCAGCATATCGGCATTCCGCAGATTAGCCGGGTCTTTTCCTGCGGGTGTGGCAGCTCCCATCCATTCTTGCGTTGTCCCGAACTTGAATTCGCTGCCTATGGCATACACCGTTACAAGTAGAATCAGTATCTGGAATAGAACGAAGAAAAACGGCTGGCTCAGATAGATAGAGTAATCCATATCCGGATTATAAAGCGGATGCGTATTGGCTTCTACCGGAAGAAGGAACGTCTGTATCTGTTCCTGCCCCACACCCAATGCTTCAGCCTGTACAACGATGGGCGACAGTGCTACGGGGGCGAGTGTGGTTTCAAATGCTGCCATCAGTTCACTTCCTACCGAAAGAAGGGCGTAATGGTAATAGTAAGTCAGCGTTGCACCCGTCCCGCTGACTGTTTTCTGCTCAAACTGCGGCGGGATGGATAAGTAGCCGTATATCTCCTTCCGTTGCAATGCCTGTCGTGCAGAGGCTTCGTCCGTAAAGTGCTCTGTAACCCGGAAAGTAGGTGTGGCTGCAATGCGCCGTGCTATGGTACGTGAGGCTGCCGTATTATCTTGGTCTACAATGCTGATAGGAATATTCTCCATCTGTCCGTTTCCGAAAATGGTAGCCATAAAGAACAGGCAGAACAAGGGCAGGAGGATGCACACGCCGAAATAGAGACGGCGTGAGGTGATACGGTGACATTCGCGGAAGAGGACATTATATAATAAGTTCATAATAAGAAATTTGTATGGTGAGATGATTGGCGCTTCAACTCTGAACGGTATCGACTTGGGTGATGACAGACTTTTTTCAAATAGGGTGATGACGGATTTTTTAGACATAAGAACAAATAAGAAAACATTAGCATATGTTATAATCATGAATATGTTCTTTTGTTCTTATGTCTGAAAAAGATTGTCCGGTTTCCCTTCTTTCCTTTTTATACTTTATTTACGATTGCCGACATTCCCGGTCTAAGCCCTTCCACCGCTTGTACAGGTCGTGCATGTATCTCGAACGTCTGCATATCGTAACTGCCTGTCTGCTTGGTCGATTTCCAAGTGGCGAAACTTCCCAGCGGACTGATGTAATAGATGCGGAACTCTATGTCTTTCTTGCCGAGGGCAGGAATGTCCGCTTTGAAAGTGCCGCCCATTTTGAACTGTGGCATCAGGTCTTCCCGGATGTTCAGGACTACGTGTGCATCGCTCATCACCACCAGGCTCATGATAGGCGTGCCCGGAGCCACCAGCTCGCCGCGCTTGGGGAAGATAGTGGCTATCTGTCCGTCTTCGGGAGCAGTGAGCCTGGAGTCTACAAGAAGGGCGGAAACTTCATCCACCGTGCTGCGTGCGGCATCTACAAGGCTACGTGCGGCTGCGCGGTCTTCGCTTTGCGCGCCGTCCACAGCCATTTGATATTGCTGGTATGCCGCGCGTTCGGCAGCTTGTGCGGCTTTGTACATGGCTTCTACTTCGTCCTTTCGTTGCGAAGTAACCACACTGTCTTTATAAAGGGTGAGGATGCGCTGATAGGTGGTTTGGGCAAGCGTCAGGTCGCTTTGCGTCTTATTCCAAAGCTGCAAGGCTGTAGCGATAATCTGCCTGCGCGTTCCGGCATCAATCTTTTTGTTCTGTTCCTGCGCCACCTGTTCCAAAGCATTTACCTGACGGTATTTGGCTTCGATAGTGGGACTGTTGATGACAACGAGCGTGTCACCCGCTTTTACCCAATCTCCCTCTTGTACGAGGAAAGAATCTACACGCCCCGGCAGTTTTCCGCTGATGCGTATCTCCGTGGCTTCTACCTGCCCTTGCAGCACCATTGGCTGCCGGCTCATAAGTGACATTCCGATAACCGATACTCCTACGGTAACGATTAATACGACGATGAATGCGATGCTGATGGTTTTGTTGCTGATATTCATTTAATTTAAGTATAAACTATAAAGTACGGTGTATCCAAATACACTTGATGTTTCTTTTTAGGTACGGATTATACGAAATAAGGAAAATTTGTGTTTTCCGTGTAATCCTCATTGCACAGCCTGTTTCTCAATTTTTAATTCTCAACTCTCAAATTACTAAGTTTCCCGAATTCTTCCGGCGTGCCGCAAAGCGCCAGCAGATTCATCAACGCCACGTCATACTCGTAATAGGCTGCCAGTCGGGCCACGCGTACGGTTGCCAGCATCGTTTCTGAATCTATTACTTCGGTGCTTGTTGCCATGCCTTCAGTGAACGATTTCTTGCGGATGCGCACTAACTCTTCACTCAGTTCGATGGTTGTGTTCAGGGCACGAACATTATCCTGTGCTTTCTGCATCTGCGTGTAGAGTTTGTCGATACCCACACTTAAATCGTCTTTGGCTTTTTCCTGCCCTATGGAGAGGGTCTGTTGGGCTATCTTGGATTGGCGTATCCGTTTCTCCCGTGCCAGACCGTCAAAGAGATTCCAGGTGAATCCTACCCCTATCATGGTGCGGGGGACGAGGTTGCTTTGGATGCCGTGGGCATATAGCGTCTGCTTGCCGAATACGGCGATGTCCGGCAGGTAGCCGCTCTGTTCGATACGGAGCTGTTGTTTGGCTATATGCGATTGCAACTGCAATTGGTTGACGGTATAGTTCTCGGTTTGCATGGTTTGCAGGAACTCCTCTTTTGCAGGTAGCACGGCGTTTATGAAAAGCGGGGAAACGGGCTGTATGCTGCAAGTCGTTATGTTGAGCAACGTACGCAAAGCGTTTTGCAGAACGGCTGTTTCCTTTTGCGAGGCTTCCAGCGAGCGTTGCGCTTCGTCCATGTTCACTTGCGCAAAGAGGCGTCCGGCCTTGTCTATCATTCCGGCGGCTTCCAGTTTCAAGGCATTTTCGTAATGACGTTTCAGGCTGTTGTAGGTGTCTTGGCGTACGCGCACCACTTCTTGTGCCAGACGCAGTCCGAAATAGCTTTCTGCTAAGAGGACACGCTGCGTGGCGTCTGTCTGTTCGCGGTTCTCGCGGGCGATGTCAATCATTGCATTTCCTATCTTTCCGGCACGGATGCGCTTTCCGCCGGAAAACACGATCCATTCGGCGGTCAGACCTACCGTGCTGAGATTGCGGGGTGCGAGCGGAAAGGCGAGGGTGTGGCTGCCTATCTGGTCGAGGATACTGCTGATAAATTGGTCGTCCGGTACGAGGTTGTGGACAAAGTCTTTGGCAGGGTCGGTAAATTGCGACAACGGTTGCTTCACTTCTATCTTTTCGGACAGGTGTACGAATGTGCCCGCACCTTGCAGGCTCGGATACCAAAGGGCGTTCAGTTTGTCACGTTCCGTCCGTGCGGTCTCGATACCCTTGTCGGCTATCTTCAGGCTTCGGTTTCCCTGCTGCATCTGCCGAAGGGCATCATCGAAGCTCAGGGAGAGGATTTGCGCTGTTGCGGAAACACTTGCTCCCAAGAAGATGATGAGTAAGATTTGTTTCATATATTAAGTTTTTCGTTTAGGTTGGAATAATAGTCTTTCAAACACTCTTTGCGAAAGATTGTTCGTTCGTATATTGCGTAAAAAACTAATAAAGCAGATTTATGAATGAAGTAGAAACAAAAGATGTGGGCACAACGGATTTGTCTGCCTACATGATGAAAGTGATTGAAGAACTAAGGCGTGACAGGAAGCCGCCGGCAGTACATATTTATACTTGTACGCTCCGCTCTTTCATCCGTTTTTCCGACAATGGAGAGGAGGAGTGCTCCATGCCGATGCAGGAAGTCTTCACACCCGGTCGCCTGAAAGAGTACGAACAGTGGATGCTGCTCCGTAAACTGACGCAGAACACCATATCCACCTACATGCGTACTTTGCGTGCCGTTTACAACCGTTGGATGCCGCCCGGCACGGCGGAGCACAATCCGCGACTCTTCGACGATGTCTATACCGGTGTGGTGTCGCAGACCAAGCGTGCGCTCACTGCCCGCCAGATGGAAAAGTTGCTGGAAGCCGACCTTTCTGGTCTTTCTCCACAGCAGCAGGCGGTACTTGCTTATTTTCTGCTGATGTTCTTGCTCCGCGGCATGCCTTTCATAGACCTTGCCCATTTGCGCAAGCGCGATATGCAGGATGGCAGGATAACCTACAGCCGTCATAAGACGGATAAGCCGATAACGGTACGCATTCCCCATGAGGCTCTTGTGCTGATAGCGAAGTACGCCGACAGGCATTCCGCCTCGCCCTACCTTTTCCCCATACTCGATGCGAGGATACGGGACAGCTGGCAGTCGTACCGCAATTATCAGGATGCCCTTCGGCATTTCAATCGCAAGTTGGGGCAGGTGATGAGCCGCTTACTGCCCGGTGTACGGGTCAGCTCATACACGGCCCGACACACATGGGCTACACTTGCTTTCCATAGCGGACAGCCGGTGGGGATTATCAGTCAGGCTTTGGGACATTCGTCCCTGCGGGTGACGGAAACCTATCTCAAGCCTTTCGGCAATGAGCTGGTCGATAAGGCAAACAGGCAACTGATAGCTTCCGTTAGAAAATGTAAATGGAAAAATGAAACAGAATATAGGGCAGGATTATAAGCCGGAATTACTTATCAAGTAACGGTGTTGTTAACGTTGTAAATATATGCTAAATTTTACCAAATGCCAATTAATTGTTAGAAAAAGTTTAATTAAATCTTGTATTTAGTCCTGAAGCCCGCAAATCCCACCTTATATAATATATATTGCCCCGTTCGTATTCCGTATAAGATATACGAACCCCTTTCCCCGCTTCGGATGTAAAAGCGGAGCCGAAGCTTCGATGGTTGAAAGATAGGAATTATAGCGGTGGTAACGGTTGGTTTATGTGCAGGTTCCATAAACTGCACAGTCTTCTTTCCGGTGTCCGACCGTTACTTGATAAGTAATCTACAATCAATTCCCATATTTATTAATTAAAAGACAATCAACATGAAGAAGACTAAATTTTATGCACTGTTGTTCTTTCTGACAGTAGCAATGTCCGGATGTGATAACGAGTACGATGACACCGGTATCCGCACACAGATTGCCGAAGTCACAGACCAGGTGAAAGCCTTGCAGACCTTGACCGAAGCTTTGCAAAACCGTGATTACATTCTTTCGGTAGTACCCACTACCGTGGAAGGAGTACCCGGTTACCTCATCACTTTTGCCCAGGCAGAGCCGGTAACCATTCTTTGCGGAACTTCCGTAATTGCTGCGGTGGATACTTCACATGGTGATTACGTGGTCTTTACGCTTGCTGATGGAACAACGACCATTACACTGCCCCGAAGCAATGCCGTCACCATCGGACTCGACGGTTACGATGTATTATATTGTACCGCTTCCAGCCTGGATATCCCATTGCTGTTTCCCGCTACCTTGAAATCCGGTGATTATACATCCATTGCAGCTACCGTCACCAACGATAACGGTACGGGGACGGATATACAAACCCGTGCTTCTGCCGGTACGAACAGTGTTTGGAAGGTGGATATAACCCAACCGGCTTTTGGTGATGACGGAATGATTATTCCCAACAGCTCCAAAGTTACGCTTACTCCGCCAAAACATGTAAAGCTTTCCGATACCGCTATTCTGAAAGTGACGTTGGTAGATAAGAAAGGTATGGAGACAACCGTTACACGTCCCATTAAGTATTCCACTGTTGCTGCCGTAACCTCTACTGCCGGAAATCTGAGCAGTGTAGCCACCGATGCAGAGATGACTGCACTTGCCATAAAAGGCAGTGTGGATGCTACCGACCTTGCCTATATCCGCAATACCCTTACCAAACTCGAGGTGCTCGACCTCTCCATGACGGATATGGTTACCCTTCCCGGTTGGGGATTGGGCTTTCATCCGGATGACGGGTATCAGCCTAATACAACATTGAAAGAAGTGATGCTTCCCGCAAGCCTTGTTACCATTGGTAAATCTGCATTCCTCAATTGCCGGGCATTGGATTATGTCGATACCGGCAATGCTGAAACAATCACCGAATATGCCTTTGAAGGATGTAGTAACCTGCGTGAGGTCATCCTGTCCGAAAAACTAAAAACGGTAGGTAATTGTGCTTTTAGAAATTGTGTTTCCTTGTCGTTGATTGATATTCCGGGAAGTGTGGAAACACTGGGCCGTTGGGTATTCGAGAACTGCGGAAACCTGCAGAGTGTTGTCTTGCACGAAGGTGTACAATCCTTGTCTGAAAGCACTTTCTACGGATGCGGCATCCGTTCTGTCAGCATCCCCTCTACCGTGACTGCCATCCCCAATTGGACTTTTCAAGACTGCAAGTATCTGGAGCATGTGAACTGGCACGACGGCATTACCTCAATAGGTGAGGCGGCTTTTAACCGTTGCACTTCGCTCCGGAACATAAGGATTCCTGCCGGAGTGACCTCCATAGCAGATGATACGTTCTATGGTTGCACTTCACTTCATTCCGTAGGCTTCCACGATAATATAACCCGTATAGGTGTCAATGCGTTTGATAAATGTTACGCTTTGACCTTGGAAGAAACAAATCAGGATAACCCCTATAATCTGCCTGTCAGCCTGACTACGCTTGGAGAATGTGCTTTTCAGAATTGTACCGGCATTACACGTGTGTGCTTGCCGGAAGGTGTTACCGTCGTACCGAGATATGCCTTTAACGGATGTACCAAATTAAATGGCGTTGTACTTTCCAAACAGACTGCAACGATAGAAGATTGGGCTTTTGCGGGTACGGCACTGACCGGAATCTCCCTCCCGGCAACGGTCACCTCTTTAGGAGACAATGTATTCCACAACTGCTCGGAACTGATAGGTGTGCAGAGCTATCCGACAACCGCACCGACTATTACCGCCACTACTTTCAGCCATGATAAAGGCACTATCAAAGAGCAGTGCCGGTTGTTTGTTCTTCCCACTGCATCATCGGCATACGATAGCTGGAAAAATTACTTTAAAGCAGTAGTTGCTGACTTGACTGTACAATAATAATCGTCTTCCGGTTTGCCTTTCCCGGTCGGCATCATTCGGAGAAAAAGTGCTTTTTATTAATTCCATAAAACAAATCAAAATTATGGCAGAAAATATCAAATATCAGATCAATGGCCAGTTAGCCGACAATACCGTTACGGTGGATAACAAGGAAGACATGATTCTTGTCCCCGTCAGCATCGGCAGTGCAAACGAGGCACGTATCATCGCGGAGATGAAAGCCGAGGACTCAGGTCTGCGCGAGGAGACCATCAAGCATGTATTCGAATTGGAGAAACGTGTTATCAAACGCCTGCTCATGAGCGGCTACAACGTGAATACGGGTCTTTACTACGCCAGCGTCAGCTTTCGCGGTCTCATAGAGAACTCGCAATGGAATCCCGCAAAGAACTCTATCGTGGTGAATTTCAATGTAGGAGCGGATTTGCGCCAGGCAATAAAGAATACTACCGTAGGCATCATTGGCGAGAAGGGTGCAGCCATGTTCGTTACAGGCGTACAGGATGCCGCCACCCGTGCACAGGATGCCAGCGCCACCGCAGGACGAGCTTTCACCCTCACAGGCGGTAAACTGAAAATAGCCGGTACGGACCCCTCAGTAGGCATCACTCTGACCGATTCTTCCGGTGCGGAAACAAAAATAACGGAAGACCTCTATGTCGTGAACGACCCGTCCCGACTGACGTTCATCATTCCCGCAGGCCTTGCCGACGGCACGTACGAACTGAAAGTGACGACGCAATTCTCCGGTTCCGGTTCTAAATTACTGAAAACCCCACATAGCGCCGCCAAAACCATTTATATCGGCAAAGCGCCCGAAGGTGGAGGCGGTTCGTCCGGCAGTGAAGAAGAAAATCCTCTCGGATAAACAAGAGTTGGTATGCAGCCACGCTGCACAGTACTGTGCAGCATGACTGCATAGCCTTGTGCAGGGTAGCTGCATAGAACTGTTCGGGATGGCTGCATAATGCCATCTGTCATTACTCCCGATTATGGTGGGAAACATATAGAAAGTGCTGTTCATAGAATCTTATGGACGGCACTTTTTGTAACTCAATGAAAATACATAAGGAAAGATACTTTCGCTTTCTATCTCTATAAAAAGGATTTTGTATCTTTGTCATCCGAATTAAAACCATGCAGCGTACCTGAACTCTGCAAGTGGTTTTATGCTTTTACAAAAGAAGATGATTGACAAAGAAATAAGTAATCTGAAAGCTATTGATACCTTGATCCGGCAGGAACAGCCTTTTGCCGTTTATCGTATTCCCGGTGAGGACACTCCCCGTTTGCTGACACAAGCGTCGGGAAGCGTCCGTCTGTTGTATGACCTTAAAGACTTGGACGGGGCACGCGGTTTCGTCATTGCACCGTTCCGTGCAAGCGAGTCGTGCCCGATTGTGCTGATACAGCCGGAGCAGTGGGGACAGCCTTTGCCGCTTGGCGAGTACGCGGAAGAGGAGCTGGAAGCTTTCCGGTTGCGTCAAGGCAGGGAAACATTTTCAGAAGCTTGCACGGAAGAGTACGAAGCATGCTTCCGGACATTTATAGAAGCCTTGCGCAGCAAGCAGTTTGACAAATTGGTCCTTTCCCGCAAATCCGTCATCGGGCAGTGCTCGGGTTTCTCTCTCTCGGCAGTGTTCCGTGCGGCATGCAAGCATTATATTCATTCTTATATATACTTATGCTATACGCCCCGGACAGGTGTCTGGATGGGTAGTACCCCTGAGATTATCTTATCCGGGGAGAAAAACGAGTGGAGCACCGTGGCATTGGCGGGAACCCAACCTTTGCAGGATGGCAGACTGCCGCAGGAATGGGGCGAGAAGAACCGGCAGGAGCAGGACTATGTGGCGTCTTATATCCGTCGTCAGCTCCTGTCATTGGGCATTCATCCCACGGAGAGCGGTCCGTATCCCGCTTATGCCGGAGCACTGTCGCACCTGAAAACGAGTTTCCGTTTCACCTTGAAAGATAACAACCGTTTGGGAAGCCTTCTGGAGCTTCTGCATCCGACCCCTGCCGTGTGCGGTCTGCCGAAAGAGGAGGCATACCGTTTTATACTGGACAACGAAGGGTATGACCGTCGTTATTATTCCGGTTTCATCGGGTGGCTCGACCCTGACGGCAAGACGGATTTATACGTGAACCTGCGGTGCATGCACATCGAAAACGGGCAGTTGTCTTTCTATGCCGGCGGCGGACTGCTGGCTTCTTCGGATCTGAATGACGAATGGCTGGAAACGGAAAAGAAGTTGCAGACCATGAAACGGTTGGTAAACATGTCCCTATAATCTATAAATCGCTAATCTTTAATCACTGAACCATGTATACAGACAAAAAGAATATACTCCAACTGGCAGCGCTTCTCGAGGCGTACGGAATTACCAGGGTCGTGTTGTGCCCGGGCAGCCGCAATGCCCCCATCGTGCATACTTTGTCCAATCACCCGGGCTTTGTTTGCCATGCAATGACGGATGAGCGGAGTGCGGGATATTTCGCCCTCGGCCTGGCTTTGAATAGCGGCAAGCCTGTTGCGGTGTGCTGCACTTCGGGAACTGCCTTGCTGAATCTCCACCCTGCTGTGGCGGAGGCCTTTTATCAGAAAGTTCCCTTGATAGTCATTTCCGCCGACCGCCCGGCTGCTTGGATAGGACAAATGGACGGACAGACGCTTCCGCAGCCGGAGGTGTTCCGGTCGCTGGTCAAGAAATCCGTCAACCTTCCCGAAATTCATACGGACGAGGATGAGTGGTTCTGCAACCGACTGATAAATGAAGCCCTGCTGGAAACCAACCATCACGGAAAAGGACCGGTACATATCAATGTGCCCGTTTCCGAGCCTTTGTTCAATTTCACGACGGAGACGTTGCCCCAAGTACGCGTCATCACCCGCTATCAGGGGCTGAACGTCTACGACCGCGATTATAACGAACTCATCGACCGCATGAACAAATACCGGAAGCGTATGATTGTGGTGGGGCAGATGAACCTTATCTACCTGTTTGAAAAGCGGTATACCAAACTGCTGTATAAACATTTTGCATGGCTGACGGAGCATATCGGCAACCGGACGGTTCCGGGCATTCCCGTGAAGAATTTCGATGCGGCGCTCTATGCCATGCCCGAAGATAAAATGGATCAGATGGCTCCCGAACTGCTGATTACTTACGGAGGGCATATCGTATCCAAACGGTTGAAAAAGTACCTTCGCCGGCATCCGCCCAAAGAGCATTGGCATGTGTCGCCGGATGGCGAGGTGACCGACCTTTACGGCTCCTTGACCACCGTTATAGAAATGGACCCGTTTGAGTTTCTGGAAAAGATAGCGGCCCTGCTTGAAACCCGGACTCCCGAATATCCCCGCATCTGGGAAGACTACTGCAAGGCTGTTCCCGAACCGGAGTTCGCTTATTCGGAGATGGCGGTAGTGGGGGCGTTGATAAAGTCCTTGCCGGAAGCATCGGTACTGCATCTGGCAAACAGTTCGGTGGTGCGTTATGCCCAGTTGTATGCCGTTTCGCCCACCGTAGAGGTTTGCTGCAACCGGGGAACCAGCGGCATCGAAGGTTCGCTTTCCACGGCTGTGGGGTATGCGGCGGCATCCGACAAGCTGAACTTCGTTGCTATCGGAGATTTGAGCTTCTTTTACGATATGAATGCGTTGTGGAATGCCAATATCGGTCCCAACCTGCGCATCCTTTTACTGAATAACGGCGGCGGAGAAATCTTTCATACATTGCCGGGACTCGACATGTCGGAGTCTTCGCATAAGTTTATCACAGCGGTTCACAAGACTTCGGCCAAAGGCTGGGCGGAAGAGCGGGGATTCCTTTACCTGCGTGCGGAGAACGGCGGACAGTTGGCTGAGGCCATGAAGTCCTTCACCAGTCCGGAGGCGGCGGAGCGCCCCGTCTTGCTGGAAGTGTTTACCGACAAGGACGAAGACACCCGTATGTTGAAGAATTATTATCATCAATTAAAATAGAATACAGATTATGCAGACAAAAAGAGAATGGACAACCATCCGGGAATATGAAGATATTCTTTTTGAATACTATAACGGAATTGCCCGTATCACCATCAACCGCGAACGCTACCGCAATGCGTTTACCCCGACCACTACCGCCGAAATGAGCGATGCCTTGCGCATCTGCCGTGAGGAAGCGGATATTGATGTGATTGTTATTACCGGAGCGGGCGACAAGGCTTTCTGCTCCGGAGGCGACCAGAATGTGAAAGGACGCGGCGGGTATATCGGTAAGGACGGCGTTCCCCGCTTGAGCGTATTGGATGTGCAGAAGCAAATCCGCAGCATCCCGAAACCCGTGATTGCCGCTGTAAACGGTTTTGCCATCGGTGGCGGACACGTGCTGCATGTGGTGTGCGACTTGTCCATCGCTTCCGAGAACGCTATCTTTGGTCAGACAGGTCCCCGTGTGGGAAGTTTCGATGCCGGATTCGGCGCATCTTACCTGGCTCGTGTGGTAGGTCAGAAGAAAGCGCGTGAAATCTGGTTCCTTTGCCGGAAATACAATGCGCAGGAAGCGTTGGAAATGGGATTGGTCAACAAGGTAGTGCCTTTGGAGCAACTGGAAGACGAGTATGTGCAGTGGGCGGAAGAGATGATGCAGCTCAGTCCGCTGGCTTTGCGCATGATTAAGGCGGGGCTGAATGCGGAGCTGGACGGACAGTCGGGCATTCAGGAACTGGCAGGCGACGCTACCTTGCTCTATTATCTGACGGATGAAGCTCAGGAAGGTAAGAACGCATTTCTGGAGAAACGCAAGCCTAACTTCAAGCAGTATCCCAAATTTCCCTGACACCCGTAATGGACTGCAAGATAGAGATTATCCCCCGGTTGCTGCATTTCAAGCAGCCGGCGGGGACTTCCCGCGGGGTGTATACGACCCGGAAAGTGTGGTATCTTCATCTGACCTCTCCCGACTATCCGGGCAGGACGGGAATAGGAGAGTGCGCCCCGCTGCCTGCATTGAGCTGTGACGACCTTCCCGATTACGAGGATATACTTGCCGGGGCTTGCCGGCGGCTGGAACAGTGCGGGGGAGAACTGGATGCGGATGCCTTGCGCGACTATCCGTCCATCCTGTTCGGATTGGAAACGGCGCTCCGTCATCTCCTGACGGGCAGTTGGGCATTGTACGATACGGACTTCTCGCAAGGAAAGGCGGGGATTCCGATAAACGGGCTTATCTGGATGGGCAACTTCGACACGATGCTCTCCCGGATAGAGGAGAAAATGGCAGTCGGTTTCCGTTGCATCAAACTGAAAATCGGCGCTATCGGCTTTGAGGAGGAATTGGCCTTGCTTCGCCATATCCGTGCACATTTTTCTTCCAGGGAGATAGAGTTGCGTGTGGATGCCAATGGCGCTTTCTCTCCGGCTGATGCGATGGAGAAACTGAAACGCCTGTCCGAACTGGAGCTGCATTCCATTGAACAGCCTATCCGTGCGGGGCAGTGGGAGGAAATGGCGCGTCTTGCTGTCGACTCTCCGCTGCCGATAGCCTTGGATGAAGAACTGATAGGCTGCAATACGCCGGAAGGGAAGCGGAAGCTGCTTTCGGCAATCAATCCGCAGTATATTGTTCTCAAACCTTCCCTGCACGGCGGGATATGCGGTGGCAACGAGTGGATTGCCGAAGCGGAAAAACGGCATATCGGCTGGTGGATTACTTCGGCTCTGGAGTCGAATATCGGCCTAAATGCAATAGCCCAATGGTGTGCCACCTTCGATAATCCGCTGCCTCAAGGGCTGGGTACAGGACTGCTTTTTACGGACAACGTGGAAATGCCTCTTGAAGTGAGGAAAGATTGTTTATGGTTTTGTAATGATGATATTTAAAGGTATCCGATGATATTCGACCGACAACGACAGCGTTTGCTGCTGCAAGGAAAGGAGTATACGGCCGGGGATATATCCCGGTTGGTGGCGGAGGGAGCGGAAAACTGTCCGCCCGCCTTGTGGGATTTGTATCTTTTTCTGGAGAAGTGGTTCGATGCCTCTCCGGTTATCACCGTCCATACGTCGGGCTCCACAGGCGCGCCGAAAGAGCTGGTGGTGCGCAAAGACCGGATGATGCAGAGCGCCCGCCTCACTTGCGAGTTTCTGAACCTGCAAGCGGGAGATACCGCTTTGCTGTGTATGAACCTTCGTTATATAGGGGCTATGATGGTGGTGGTGCGTTCTCTGGTTGCGGGGCTGAATCTGATAGTGCGTCCTGCTTCCGGCCATCCTCTTTCGGATATAGAAGAGCCGCTGAGATTTGCGGCGATGGTTCCTTTGCAGGTTTATAACACGCTCCGTGTTCCCGAAGAAAAGGCGCGGTTGGAGCAGACGGATATTCTGATTATCGGCGGCGGAGCGGTGGACGACAGTCTGGAGGCGGAAATAAGCGCTCTTCCCACGGCGGTCTATTCTACGTACGGCATGACGGAAACGTTGTCCCATATCGCATTGCGCCGTCTGAACGGAGATACCGCTTCCAAGCATTATTATCCTTTTCCCTCGGTCGAACTGTCCTTATCCGCTGAAAGTACGCTGGTTATTAAAGCTCCGCTGATTTGCGGGGAGGTCTTGCAGACCAATGACATTGCCTGTCTCTATCCCGATGGAAGTTTTACCATTGCAGGCCGGAAAGATAACGTTATCAATAGCGGTGGAATCAAGATACAGGCGGAGGAAATGGAGAAAAGACTACGGCCGTTTATCCCTGTACCATTTGTAGTTACTTCTGTTCCCGACCCGCGTTTGGGGCAGGCGCTTACCTTGCTGATTGCCGGACAGGTGGATGTAAGAGAACTGGAGAGTAAGTTGCAGACGGTGCTGGATGCCTATCATCGCCCCAGACATATTTTTATGACAGAATCGATACCGCAAACGGAGAACGGTAAAACAGACCGTGCCGGATGCCGTATATTAGCTCGACAAATGAAAAAACTTCATCCTTTAATGTTTGCCGGAACCGGCAGCGACGTGGGCAAGAGCATTATAGCCGCTGCCTTTTGCCGCATTTTCAGGCAGGACGGATACCGGCCTGCTCCCTTCAAAGCGCAGAATATGGCGCTTAACTCGTATGCCACTCCCGAAGGACTGGAGATAGGACGTGCACAGGCCGTGCAGGCGGAAGCCGCCGGAGTGCCGTGCCATACGGACATGAATCCGTTACTGCTGAAACCCCAGTCGGACCGGACTTCGCAAGTGGTATTGAACGGTAAGCCTATCGGCAGTCGTGGTGCATACGACTATTTCCGCAAGGAAGGACGCGAGGAGTTGCGCAGGGAAGTATGTGCGGCGTATGACCGCCTTGCGCAGAAATATAATCCCATCGTATTGGAAGGTGCGGGCAGCATCTCCGAAATCAACCTGCGCGAGGTAGACCTCGTGAATCTGCCGATGGCAATGTATGCCGGTGCGGACGTGATTCTGGTAGCGGATATAGACCGTGGCGGGGTCTTTGCCAGTGTGTACGGTTCGGTAATGCTGCTTACTCCCGAAGAACGCAAGCATGTAAAAGGTATTCTTATCAATAAGTTCCGGGGAGATATACGTCTCTTCGAGTCTGGCGTCAAAATGCTGGAAGAGCTTTGCGGAATTCCGGTGGTCGGGGTGGTTCCTTATTATAAGGATATCTATATCGAGGAAGAGGATTCGCTTGCCCTTGCCACCAAATCATTGCAGGCGGAGCAGGGTAAGGTGAATATAGCTGTGGTTCTGCTGCGCCACCTCAGCAACTTCACGGATTTCAATGTGCTGGAACGCGACCCGCGCGTGCATCTTTTCTATACCAACAACACCGACGAACTGGCGAAGGCGGATATCATCATCCTGCCCGGCAGCAAGAGTACCCTTGCCGACCTCTATGAATTGCGCCGCAACGGAGTGGCGCAAGCCGTCATCCGTGCCCATCGTGAGGGAACTGTCGTGTTGGGCATCTGCGGCGGCTATCAGTTGATGGGGCAGGAAGTGCTCGACCCCGACCACGTGGAAGGGGAGATAGAACGGTTGCCCGGTCTTGGACTGCTGCCTGTAAGTACACGAATGACGGGAGAAAAGGTGACGCGGCAGGTGAACTTCCAACTTTTTGAAAGCTGCCGTGCCGTTGTTCCGCAAGGCAACTCTTCCCCCTCAAATTTCAACAACCAACCTTCAGCGTCCCATTTTCAGCTAAAAGGCTACGAGATTCACATGGGTAGTACCGTACCGGTGGAGGGAGCGTCCGCTTCTCCACTAAACCGGTTGGAAAGCGGGCAATGTGACGGGTATATCGTGGACCGTACGTGCATGGGGACTTACATTCACGGCATTCTCGACAATCCGGAGTTTATCGACTTCCTGCTCGAACCGTTTGCCGGTAAATTGTCGGAAGCAGCGGAAACGTTCAACTACCGGCAGTTTAAGGAAGAGCAGTACGACAAACTCGCCGACCATGTGCGGCAGCATGTCAATCTGCCGCTTATTTACAAGATATTGACGGACAACAATTAAAATCGGATAGAATATGATTGACGGACACGGAGACGATTCCTATAAATACAGCCGCCCGATAACGGCAAATTTCAGTTCCAACGTGTACAACAAAGTGAATCTTTCCCGTTTGAAAGCTCATCTTTGCGAATGTATCGGGGAGATAGGCAATTACCCCGAACCCGAACCCTATACGTTGGAAGCCCGTATAGCTTCCCGCTGTCAGCTGCCGTCCGGAGCTGTTTGCGTAACGAATGGCGCAACGGAGGCCATATACCTTATTGCACAGACTTTCCGGGGTACGAATACAGCTATCCTGCAACCCACTTTCAGCGAATATGCGGATGCCTGCCGTATGCACGGACACCGGGTGAGTTTGCTTTATCAACTGCCGAAGGAGCAGGACGGGTATCGCCTGCCGGACGATGTGCGGATGCTGTGGCTCTGTAATCCCAACAATCCCACGGGAACGGTGGCCGATAAAGAATATATGCGCGGATTGATTGAACATAATCCGCAGGTTTGTTTTATTATAGACCAGTCTTATGAGTTCTTTACGCTGTGTCCGCTTTTCTCTCCGGCAGAGGCGGCGGAGTATCCGAATGTACTGCTGCTGCATTCCATGACGAAAAGGTATGCGATTCCCGGTTTGCGGCTTGGATATGTAACGGGCAGCTCCGGTTTACTGGAGCGGCTGCGCACCAACCGTATGCCGTGGTCGGTCAACCGGCTTGCCATTGAAGCAGGACTTTTCCTGTTGGAGAACGATGTGCCCGAACCGGTGGATGTGGCTGCTTATCTGCAGGAGACGGCGCGTCTGGGCAAAGCGCTCAAAGCCGTAGGCGGATTGGACGTTTGGGATACGCAGACGCATTTTATGCTGGTGCAGCTTCGCATGGGCAAAGCATCTGCCTTGAAAGAGTATCTTGCCGGGGAGCATGGCATACTTATTCGGGATGCGTCCAACTTTGCGGGACTGGACGAGCGCTTTTTCCGCATAGCCACACAGACACCGGAAGAGAACGACAGACTGGTGGCGGCGATAGAGGAATTTATGGCGGGGTAGAGCCGGCGTAATAGTAGAACCTGAGTGATAAATATTTTATGGAAGATATAATCATATTTTTAGGCATTGCTTTCAATCTGAACCTGCCGCTGCTTACGGCATGGCTGCTCGACCATTGGTTGGGCGATCCTGTCTGGCTGCCGCATCCTGTGGTGGCTTTCGGAAAGGCCATCTCGTTCTGTGAGCATCGTCTGAATAAGGGAAATGCCCGTTTCCTGAAAGGGGCTGTCATGTCGTTGGTACTGGTGGCAGGCGTTTATCTGCTTACATTGTTTCTGCTGCGTCGGGCAGCGCATTATTCTCCCGGTCTGCTTTTGACTTTGCAGGTACTGCTCATCTTTTATTGCCTTGCGGGTACTACGCTGGTGCGCGAAGTTTGCGGGGTGTTTAAGGCTGTAGACCGTTCGTTGGAAGAGGGAAGGAAGCAGGTAGCCTGTATTGTGGGGCGCGACACTTCCGGACTTTCGGCGCAGGAAGTACGTACGGCGGCATTAGAGACGTTGGCAGAGAACCTGAGCGACGGCGTAATCGCTCCGCTGTTCTGGTATATGTTGCTGGGTGTGCCGGGGATGCTTGCCTATAAGATGATAAATACACTCGACTCCATGATAGGATATAGGAATGAACGCTATCGTCGGTTCGGCTGTTTTGCGGCACGTCTGGACGATGTAGCCAACTATATCCCCGCCCGTCTGACGGCTTTTCTCATGGTGGCGGTTTCCGGCAGATTCCCGTTACTGCTTTTTGTGGGGAAATACGGCAGCAAGCATGCCAGTCCCAATTCCGGCTATCCGGAAGCGGCGCTTGCCGGAATATTGGACTGCCGCTTCGGTGGTTCTCACAACTATTTTGGCGAGGAAGTGTGGAAACCTTATATCGGCGACAATGAACGGCCTTTGACAACCGAAGACATGAGGATTGCCGTGCGCATCAACCGCAGTGTGGAATGGATAATGGTAATCATCGTTGTTGCTACCGCTACCTGCATGTACGTTATTCCCTCATTCTTCTGAGTGCTAAAGGGTAATCCTGACGATACCGCCATAGGGTGTCAGTGCGCTGAATGCCTCTTCGGGTTTGATGATGCCGGCATATATCTGTGCGCAAATCAGGACGCCGCCGTGGGCAAAAATGGCTACCCGCTGGTAGGGCTTTCCTTTCAGCTCATTGAGAAAGTCGCTGACACGCCGGTACTGCATGGCGAACGACTCGCCGCCCGTAGCCGCTACATTCAAATAGTCGGCATACCACTCTTGTAGGCGTGGGTCGTCGTTGCGGTCGAAAGGTTTCATTTCCCAACTGCCGAAGTTTATTTCCATAATCCGTTTGTCACGTTCCGCATCCGGATAGCCGCAATAGGTGGCAAGGCGTACGCAGCGCGTAAGCGGACTGGTATATACATGGTCGAAAGGCAGAAAGGCTTTCAGGTTCTCTTGGGTAACGGCCGCTTCCTGTTCGAATGTCGGTTTCAGGGGAACATCCGTTTGTCCGTAGCATACGCCGGGCGGTACATCGACGGATGTGTGACGAATAAGTATAACTTCCATAATTTTTCAGATTAAATGTTTAGTGAAAATAAAAGGGAACCGAGAGAAAGTCCGTAAGGAAATCGATTCCAAAACCTGCATAGACATATACCAATACAAGGCTGCCTATGTAGAATGCCAGTTCGCAAAGCAGGAAAGCCGCTCCGCAGCAATCACCCGTATATCCTTGCAGGCGGCGTTTCATAAGGCGGCACAGCAGTACGAATGCGAGCAGCGGGAAGAGGGTGGCAGGCCACATCTTTACCGGCAGGAGTAAGACGAAAGGAAGCAATCCGCAGATGAAGGCGGATATCAATTCCTGGCGACTCATGCGGTTGTACACGACTTTAGCCTTGCTGTCTTCTTCTTTTCGGGCGTATGGCAGGCAGTTAATGAGTTGGGATGCGCAGAACTTGCACCAGCAGTCGCCGCAGAAGACAAGGATACAAAGGAAATTCAGAGGCAGATTGCGCATCTGTAACAGCAGCAGGAAATAGAATATCAGTCCGATAACTCCGTAGCTTCCTATATGGGAATCTTTCATGATGGCAAGCGTACGCTCGCGGGTGGTGCCGCCGCCGAACCCATCCAGAAAGTCCGCTAACCCGTCTTCGTGCAGGCATCCCGTAACAAACAGGCGGACGATGATGGCTATAATCCAGGCAAGGGATACGGGCAGTATCTGTCCGGTCAGCCAGAGAGTGCCTGCCATGATGCCGCCCGTCAGCCAGCCGGTTAGCGGCCAGTAGGGTACTACATGCTTGAAACATTTGGCGGGTACTTCCCTGATTTTCCAAAAGGGCAGTCGGGTGAAGAAGATAAATGCAGCCAGTATGTTCATTATATATAGGTATTGTCTATAAAATTAAAATATGGGTACTATCAACAAAGTTATATATGTTATCTATAAAATGGTTCTCTGCTTAAAGATGCCGTTTGAGGGGCTTCTCAAAAGTATTTGGTGATGGAAGCGTGTGCGAAGTTATCCATTTCATTAATCATGCGGACAGCCGATTCTATAATGGGATATGCACAGATAGCTCCCGTGCCTTCTCCGAGTCTTAATCCTAAATGCAGCAACGGTTTGGCATTTAATGAATCAAGCACAAGTTTATGCCCGCATTCATCTCCGCAATGTCCGAATACGGCATAATGCAGCACTTCGGGATACAGCTTGGCGGCGGCAAGGATACAGTTTGTCATGATGAAGCCGTCTACCAGAATAATCATTTTCAGCTCGGCGGCTTGCAGCATGGCGCCTACTGCCATAACCATTTCCAACCCGCCGAAGTAGCGGATGATGTCACGCGGCGAACCGTCTCCTTTGTAGTTGTCCAACGACTGTTTCAAGACTTCGTACTTATGGCGGATGCCTGCATCGTCCAGTCCGCTTCCCGCACCGACGCATTCTTTTAGCGGAATGCCGGTGAAGCAGCTCATCCATAGGGAAGAAGAGGATGTGTTGCCTATTCCCATTTCCCCGAAACTGAGTATGTTACTGCCTTCTTCGCGGCAACGGCGCACCACTTCCGCACCCCGTTCCAGGCAAAGTTCCATTTCCGTTTCGGTCATTGCAGCTTCGTGCAGATAGTTGCGTGTGCCTTTGCGCACTTTCATATTGATGATTCCTTTTTCATAAGGCAGGTCATAATCAACTCCCGCATCCACTATCTTTAATGTAAATCCGTGCTGACGGCACAGAAAATTGACGCCGGCACCCCCATGAAGGAAATTACTGATTTGTTGCCAGGTAATTTCTTTGGGTGAGAGGCTGACACCTTCCTCTACAATACCATGATCGGCAGCAAAGATGATATTCTGAGGATGTTGCAGAATGGGAGTCATGCTTTGCTGGATGAGCCCTACCTGAAGTGCAAGGCTTTCCAGCATTCCCAAAGACCCTTTCGGCTTGGTCAGGTTATTGATTTTCTCAACCAGTGCCGGTCGTATAGCTTCATCCGGTCCTATTATATCAAATGTCTTCATAATTTTATACCTTATACTTCATTCTTATATTCCGTACTTATTCACACTTAATTTTTGTTGCAATCCCCGACACCATTAAAATCACTTCATCTGCCCGTGAAGCCACATACTGGTTCATCCAGCCTTGCATATCCGTAAACTTCCGTTGTATTTCGTTTTCGGATGTGCCGCCCATACCTATCTCGTTGGTGACAAATATAAATGTGGCATCCTGTGCCGTAAAGCAGTCGAATTCGGCTTTGGCTGCGGCAAGGGAACGGTCTGTATCGGCATCCAGGTCGAAAAAGAAGTTGGTGCACCACAACGTTATGCAGTCTATCAGTACGGTGCGTCCGGACAGCGAGTGGCGGCTCAGCTCTTTATCTTCTTCTATGTTTGTCCATTCCGGTCCGCGCCTTTCCTGGTGGTGTATCACCCGTTTGCGGAATTCTTCATCCCATATACGTGCCGTAGCGAGGTAGACGGGGTTGGGCGAGAGGCTGAGCGCCAGCTTTTCCGCATAGGTACTTTTGCCCGAACGTGCTCCACCGGTAATAAGTATGATTCGTCTCATTGGTTTGCTTGAAGTTTTTATGAAAGCAAATGTACATGATTTCTGCGGCAGTGGCAAGAATAGAGTATTTTTTTAGCGGTTTCGTTTTTTCTTTTTTAAAAGATTTCATTACCTTTGCCGATGTTTTCAGAATAAAGGGAAAAACATCTGCGGAAGTAGCTCAGTTGGTAGAGCATCAGCTTCCCAAGCTGAGGGTCGCGGGTTCGAGTCCCGTTTTCCGCTCCTATGGGAATCAGGTAGTTATCGCAAGGCTTCTATCTGATTTTTGTTTTTAGGCAATGGCAGTTGAACTCCCAGTTGACCCTATGAGCTCAACTAAAATCTTATGAATGCAACGATTAATGTAGTATGCTACAAGTGGAAAACCTTAGCAAATGGTGAATACCCATCTGTATAAGTGTTGCAATTTTAGTGGTATGCTACAAATCAAAGACATTATCTGTCCCAATAAAGAGTATATTCAGAAAATCTTCTTGATAAGCAAACAGAGTTACAGCAACGAATCATTTGCTGTTTTTTTTAAATGTTACAGCTAAATCATTGTGATTTAAAAGGGAATAATTACCTTTGTATTATGGATGGTAAAGTAACTTATTGGATTGAAATGTCAGATTATGACTTGGAAACAGCAGATGCGATGTTGCTTACAGGTCGTTATCTCTATGTGGGCTTCATGTGCCACCAAACGATAGAAAAAATACTCAAGGCATATTGGGCTAATCGTTTGGTGGAAGTACCTTTAAAGATACATTCGCTATCCAGATTAGCAGAGAGAACAGAATTAGATAAAGAACTATCAGAAGAACAGTTGGATTTCATTGATACACTTGAGCCACTTAATATTGAAGCCCGTTATCCCTCTTATAAAGAGAGATTGATGAAAAGTCTGACTAAGGAATATTGTATAGGACTTTTAAGCCAAACTAAAGAATTACAGTCATGGATAAAGAACAAGCTATAGTCCTCGCCAAGCGATATAAAGAAATGGTAGCAGAAAGATTACCATTAAAGGCTCTCTATCTCTATGGCTCGTATAGCAAGGGGAATTACAGAGAGGATAGCGATATAGACATTGCAGTAGTAGTAGAGCATTTGGATGACAACTATTTTGAAGATACCCCTCTATTATGGAAACTTAGACGTAAGATAAGTAACCTTATAGAACCCGTCTTGCTTATAGAGGATATGAGTAATCCTCTTTACTGCGACATCGCAAGAACGGGCATTCTTATCTAAAAAAATGATACAGAATAAGAAAAGCTGTATTTGAAGTTGGTTATTTTTAATTCTTGGCATCATCCTAAAGTTAAATCACAGAAAGAGGATATGTCTAAACTAAAATTCGCTTGCCATTTGTTTCTTTTTAGGCACGGGATTACACGGAAAACATAGATTTTCTTTGTTCTTTTTCCGTGCAATCCTTTAGATTTGCACTGTGAAATATTGGGGTTGAAATATTACCTTCGTAGTGAATAAAAGTTAACCAAGGGAAGCAGGTGACCTATCGTGAATTCCGTGCCTAAAAGAAATCTCAAGTGTATTTTTTGACACCCTCACAAGTTCGAATCTCGCTTGCCGCTTATACAGAGAATCAGATAGTCATCACAAGATTTCTATCTGATTTTTGTTTTATAGGAATATGTCAAGCCACCCCTTCACCTTTCACAACTCCCTGCTCATGCAGTATAGCGGGTGAACCCCTGTTTTTGTAAACGACTGATTATGATAACTCGCAATAGGAAAAAAAGTTCTCATTTATAAAGTATGCAAAAAATAGTGTTTACACAATAAACACTTTTCGCACAGAAATTTGTACTTTTGCACTCCGTTTAATGAACCCGAATAGAAAACTTTAAAAACGAAATAGAATGGCAGTAGAATTGAAAGACCTTACCAAACGTAGCGAGAATTATTCTCAGTGGTACAACGAGTTGGTGGTGAAGGCCGATTTGGCAGAGCAGTCGGCTGTGCGCGGATGTATGGTAATCAAGCCTTACGGATACGCAATCTGGGAGAAGATGCAGCGTCAGTTGGACGATATGTTCAAGGAAACAGGACACGTAAACGCTTATTTCCCCTTACTTATTCCGAAATCATTCCTCAGTCGCGAAGCGGAACACGTGGAAGGCTTTGCCAAAGAGTGTGCCGTAGTGACGCACTATCGTTTGAAGAACGACCCGAATGGCGGCGGCGTAGTGGTGGACCCCGCTGCAAAGCTGGAAGAAGAACTTATCATCCGCCCTACTTCGGAAACCATCATTTGGAATACCTATAAGAACTGGATTAACTCTTACCGCGACCTGCCTATCCTGTGCAACCAATGGGCAAACGTATTCCGTTGGGAAATGCGTACCCGTCTGTTCCTGCGTACCGCAGAGTTCTTGTGGCAGGAAGGCCACACGGCTCACGCCACTCGCGAAGAAGCCGAAGAGGAAGCAGTGCGTATGCTGAACGTGTACAGCGAATTTGCCGAGAAATACATGGCAGTGCCCGTTGTCAAAGGTGTGAAGTCGGCCAACGAACGCTTTGCCGGCGCTCTCAACACCTATACCATTGAAGCGATGATGCAGGATGGTAAAGCTTTGCAGAGTGGTACTTCACACTTCTTGGGACAGAACTTCGCCAAAGCTTTCGACGTGCAGTTCGTAAACAAGGAAAACAAACTGGAATACGTATGGGCCACTTCTTGGGGAGTATCTACCCGCTTGATGGGTGCGCTTATCATGACACATTCCGATGACAACGGTCTGGTGCTTCCGCCGCACTTGGCTCCGATACAGGTGGTTATCGTACCTATCTACAAGAATGCCGAAATGCTTGCCAAGATTGACGAGAAGGTGGCAGGCATCGTAGCCAAACTGAAAGCGATGGGTATTTCTGTGAAGTACGACAATGCCGACAACAAACGTCCGGGCTTCAAGTTTGCCGATTACGAGGTGAAAGGTGTACCTGTCCGTCTGGTTATGGGTGGCCGCGACTTGGAGAACAATACAATGGAAGTGATGCGCCGCGATACGCTGGAGAAAGAAACCCGCTCTTGCGACGGTATCGAGGAATACGTAAAAGACCTGCTTGAGGAAATCCAGGCGAATATTTATAAGAAAGCATTGGATTATCGCAACAGCCGTATCACTACGGTGGACAGCTATGACGAGTTCAAGGAAAAGATTGAAGAAGGCGGCTTTATTTTGGCTCATTGGGACGGAACGACCGAAACCGAGGAGAAGATTAAGGAAGAGACCAAAGCCACTATCCGCTGTATTCCGTTCGATTCTTTCGTACCGGGCGACAAGGAGCCGGGCAAATGTATGGTTACGGGCAAGCCGTCTGCTTGCCGCGTGATATTTGCACGTTCCTATTAATAAGGATATTTTTCACTTTGCTGGATGAAGCTTTTTTCATAGTAACCTGTGACGAAGTTTCTTTCCTTTTGTATTCGGCAGATGTTCTAAAAAATGGAGGTGTGCTAAAATTTAGCATGCCTTCTTTCTTATGCACAAAGAAAGTGCATCATTATGAGGTGCCCCAAAAAAGTTAAACGTTCAAAACAGCCAAGGCTATCGAAGTGGTTTATATATACAACAATTCATTCTTCATCAGGCCGGAGAAATTTTCCATCATAGAGTTATTCAGATAGTTTCCTTGGCGGGATATATTTTGTATGATGCCATTATTCTTCAGCATGCTGATAATACTATCCTTGATCTGAGCGCAATAACAGGGTATGGAGGCTCTTGTGTTTCTTAAATGCCTATTTAAGCATATCTGTTACCATTTTCAGGTTAGGGCTGCGGGAGAGTGTATTGTTATTATCTCCCCATTGTATATGTCGCGTATTGTTTCCTATCAAACCTTTATAAAAGTGATAGTGATGTTTCTTTTGCTTTGCTTTCAATCTCATCTGAGACATCAGTTTCTGCATAGTCTTATGATTGATATTGTAGCTTTTAATCGCGTAAAGACAAACAGCTTCTTCTATATTCATAGCGGCCTTTGCTGTCATCATATATTGTCTTGATACATTTTCTTATATCATTATAACCATCATTATCTCTCAGACGCAACAGATGGTAATAAAATACGGAGCGAGCATCTTTACCATTTTGAGAATACTCTCAAGAGGGAATCCTTTCAGTCTTAGTTCTTCGACGGCCCGTGCCCAATCGCGTAGCTGGGCATAGGAGCCTGCTGTTCCCATAGGGGAGTGACGCATACAAGACAGAAATGGCTATGGCTGTCCCAATAGAGTATCAGGAATGCTTTTCCTACTGCCTGATAATCTGCTAATGGCAGGTAGTCGTAAGAAGCATGCAAATTTTTGCTTTATTTCCGTCGGTCAGAGTTACTTCGTGCATTTTGCATCCCGCTGCGGGTTTCGTAGCTAATCGAACTAATATTTAATTAATTGTTCGGTAGCTATTAGCAGATAAAGATATAGTTTTTAGTAATGTGTTGGGGAGAAATTTACTAAGAATAAAAAATCCCCCGTTAAGGACGAGGGAACCTAATGTTTTCACAACGGAATAATCCTTATTGTGATTTGCTTCATTTTAGTTTGGCAAAACTATAAAATAAAAATGAAAAAAACAATGCTTGTATTAATAAAAAAAATAACTTTGAATAGCGTATTAAAAAATAATATTATGAAAACGATACTTGGACTTGATTTAGGGAGTAATAGCATAGGATGGGCTGTAATAAATTCTGTAATAGAAAAACAGTCCGAACGAATTTGGATAAAAATGGCAGGGAGTAGAATTATTCCGATGGATTCCGCTGTATTGGGAGATTTTGACAAAGGAAGTTCTATATCACAGACTGCTGAAAGAACTCATTTTAGAGGGGTACGTCGTTTGAGGGAACGACAATTGCTACGCCGTGAACGATTGCATAGAGTTTTGAAGATTCTTGGCTTCTTGCCGGAACATTATTTAAAAGAAATAGATTTTGAAAAGCATCCCGGACAGTTTTTGACAAACTGTGAACCTAAACTGCCGTGGCTTATAGATGAACGAGGAAAATATACTTTTTTATTTCAAGCAGCATTTAATGAGATGCTAGCAGATTTTGCAAAACATCAGCCTTCATTAGTGTCTGATGGTAAAAAAGTACCTTATGACTGGACAATTTACTATCTCCGTAAGAAAGCTTTAACAGAAATGATAAGTAAAGAAGAGTTGGCATGGATTCTTTTGAATTTTAATCAGAAACGTGGTTATTATCAGCTTAGAGGAGAAGAAGAGGAAGATGCTGCAGGAAAATCTGTTGAATTTTATGCATTGAAAGTATTGTCGGTAGAAGCGACTGATGAAAAGAAAGGTCGGGACATATGGTATAATGTGCACTTGGAAAATGGGTGGATATATCGTAGAAGCAGTAATGTTCCATTGGATTGGGAGAATCAGGTAAAAGAGTTTATCGTAACTACTGATTTGAATCCGGACGGTACTCCCAAGTTTGATAAATATGGTGAGGTGAAGCGTTCTTTCAGAGTTCCTAAAGAGGATGATTGGATGTTGATAAAGAAAAGAACAGAGGCAGACATAGCCAATACTCGTAAAACGGTTGGAAGTTATATTTATGATACTTTGTTACAGAAACCGCAACAAAAAATAATAGGGAAACTGGTGAAGACAGTGGAACGAAAGCTTTACAAGGAGGAACTGAATTTGATTTTGCAGAAACAATGTGCTTTTCATGCAGAGTTACGGGATAGAGATTTATATATGAGATGTATTGAAGCATTATATCCGGGTAATGAGATGCGACGGAAAAATATAGTTAACAGGGATTTTATTTATCTGTTAATAGATGATATTTTGTTTTATCAAAGACCATTGAAAACTAAAAAAACATTGATTTCTAATTGTCCTTATGAAGAAAATGAATATGTAAACCGAGAAACTGGCGAGATCAAAAAAGCTCCTTTAAAGTGCATAGCCAAGTCACACCCTCTTTTTCAGGAGTTCCGTTTATGGCATTTTCTTTCAAATATTCGGGTATATCAAAAAGAAAAAAAAGTAAATGGAACTTTACATTTAGATGTGGATGTGACAGCGGAATTTTTGAGAACAGAAGATGATTATGTAGCTTTATTTGATTGGTTGAATTCTCGAAAGGAAATAGATCAGAAAGCTTTTCTGAAATATCCAAAATTTGGATTGAAAAAGGAAATCGATAATTATCGTTGGAATTATGTTGAGGATAAGTTGTATCCATGTAATGAGACGAGATATGCGATTCTTTCCCGTTTGGAGAAAGTCGGCGTTAGTATTGATTTTTTGTCAGATGAGAAAGAAACAGTCTTGTGGCATATTTTATATTCTGTAAGTGATAAGCAGGAAATAGAGAAAGCCTTACGAACCTTTGCAGTTAAGAACGGATTAAATGAATCTTTTGTAGAAGTATTCAAAAAATTTCCTCCTTTTAAATCTGAATATGGAGCATATTCTGCCAAGGCAATAAAGAAATTGTTGCCTTTGATGAGATGTGGAAAGTATTGGGATACATCTTTGATTGATGATGCGACGAGAGATAGGATAGAAAGGATAATAACAGGTGAGTATGATAGGAATATAGCTGCTAAGGTTAGAGAAAAGGCGATAAACTTGTCGGATATATATTGTTTTAAGAGACTTCCGCTATGGTTGGCTTGCTATGTTGTATATAATCGTCATTCTGAAAATAAAGAAATTGCTAAATGGGAAACTCCGGCGGATATTGATGCTTATTTGGCTTCTTTCAAACAACATTCACTACGCAATCCTATTGTAGAACAGGTGATAACAGAAACACTGAGGGTTGTTAGGGATATTTGGAAACAGGTTGGGAAAATTGATGAAATTCATATTGAATTAGGACGTGAGATGAAGAGTCCTGCGGACAAACGAAAAAGAATGACTGCACAAATTCAAGAGAATGAAAAAGCTAATCTACGTATAAAGACATTACTTGTTGAATTTATGAATCCGGAATATGAGGTTGAGAATATTCGTCCCTATTCACCAAGTCAGCAAGAAATATTGCGAATTTATGAGGATACGGTTTTGAAAAGAGAAGAACCGATTCCGGAAGATATAGATGCAATATTGAAAAAATTCAATAATAGCAAATTACCGACAAAATCAGAGTTTTTACGTTATAAATTATGGCTGGAGCAGAAGTATCGTTCGCCTTATACCGGTGAGTTGATACCTTTAGGAAAATTGTTCACGACTGCGTATGAGATAGAACATATAATTCCTCAGTCTCGCTATTTTGATGATTCTTTTTCTAACAAAGTGATATGTGAATCTGCTGTGAATAAACTGAAAGATAATCAATTGGGGTATGAGTTTATTAAGAATCATCATGGGCAGAAAGTTGAAGTGGGTTTTGGGAAAAAGGTAGAAATTCTTTCTGTGGATAGTTACGAACGATTTGTAAAAGAACAATATGCTAAATCAAGCGTGAAAATGAAGAAATTGTTGATGGATGATATTCCCGAACAATTTATTGAACGCCAATTGAACGATAGTCGGTATATCAGTAAGGTTGTCAAAGGGCTTTTATCGAATATTGTTCGTGAAAAGAATGATAATGATGGATATGAACCAGAGGCTGTTTCAAGAAATGTGTTAGTTTGTACGGGAAACGTGACGGACAGGTTGAAAAAGGATTGGGGAATGAATGATGTTTGGAACTGTATTGTATATCCTCGTTTTGAACGTTTAAACGCTTTGACTGGAACACAGTGCTTTGGACATTGGGAGAATAAAGATGGAAAAAAAGTTTTTCAGACGGAATTACCCCTTGAATATCAGAAAGGGTTTAGCAAGAAGCGTATTGACCATAGGCATCATGCTATGGATGCAATAGTGATAGCTTGCGCTACGCGGAATCATGTGAATTATTTGAGTAATGAGTCTGCAAGCCGGAATACCAATATTTCCCGTTATGATTTGCAGAGATTGTTGTGTGATAAGAATAGAGTAGATGGTGGTGGTAATTATAGATGGGTTATAAAGAAGCCATGGAATACTTTTACGCAAGATACAAGGGAGGCATTGGATAAAATAGTGATTAGTTTAAAGCAGAATTTACGTATAATAAATAAAACAACTAATATTTATCAACATTTTGATATAACAGGAAATCGTATTTATAAAAAACAGGAAATTGGTGATAATTGGGCTGTTCGTAAGCCAATGCATAAGGATACAGTTTTTGGGGCGGTGAATTTGCGAAAAGTAAAAAGGGTACGGTTGTCTGTAGCTTTGGATACTCCTACTATGATTGTTGATAAGAGAGTGAAAGGTAAGGTTCTTGAATTGTTATCATATAAATATGATAAGAAGAAAATTGAAAAATATTTCAAAGAGAATGTTTTCTTTTGGAAAGATTTGGACATAGCTGAAGTTGCAGTCTATTATTTTACAGAAAATACTTCTGAACCTTTGGTCGCAGTACGTAAATCACTTGATTCAACTTTCAATGAGAAGAAAATAAAAGAATCAGTAACGGACACTGGCATACAGAAAATTCTTTTGAATCATTTATCTGTAAAGGGGGGAAAAGCGGATTGGGCTTTTTCTGCAGAAGGAATAGAAGAAATGAATCGTAATATTTTACAGTTGAATGATGGAAAAAAGCATCAGCCAATATATAAGGTGAGAGTGTATGAATCACGTGGAAATAAATTTAGCGTTGGTGTATCAGGTAATAAAGGAACTAAATGGGTAGGAGCTGCTAAAGGTACTAATTTATTTTTTGCTATTTATGTAACAGAAAATGGAAAAAGGACGTATGTGACTGTCCCTTTAGACGTGGCTATAGAACGTGAGAAACAAGGGCTTATTCCTGTTCCTGATAGAAACGATAAAGGGGATAAACTATTGTTTTGGTTATCTCCTAATGATTTGGTGTATCTGCCAACTGAAGAAGAACGGGAGTTGGGTAGGATAAATGAACCAATAGATAGGGGGAGGATTTATAAAATTGTAAGTTTTACAGGAAATCGTCTGTATGGAGTCCCTTGTAATGTTGCTAATGTAATAGTTGATAAATTAGAATATTCTTCATTAAATAAAGTGGAATTGACAGATGCTAAAGAGTCAATAAAAGAAATATGTATTCCTATAAGAGTTGATAGATTGGGGCATATAATAGAAGTTAAGTATAGAATAAATGAATAGTATAAAGTTATTTCAAGAAAAGAAAATCCGTTCTATGTGGAATGAAGAAGAACAACAGTGGTACTTTTCAGTTGTTTATGTAGTTGGTGTGTTGGCTGATATCGTGAATTCTACGGACTATTTGAAGAAGATGCGAAAATGGGATGAAGAATTGGCTACTTATCTGGGGACAAATTGTCCCCAAGTAGAAATGTTGACAGATACAGAAAAAAAGAAAAACTTTGGTAACAAATGTATAGGAAATAGAAAATTCGGAATTAGTTCAGGAGTGTATGAAAGAACTGTATGAGCAGAAAGGTTATCCAAAGGATTGGATTGACAAACGTTTGAGAGGACCTACCATTCATCAGAATTTGACGGATGAGTGGAAAGAAAGGGGAGCTATGGAAAAGTGACTATGCTATTCTTACGCCAGAAATATCTAAGGCAACGTTGGGATTAAGCCCTTCGGATTAAAATATATAAAGGACTGACAAAGAAGAATTAGAACCTTTGTGACTATATGCTCGATTTAGAATTGATATTCGCGATGCTTGGCGAACACGTCACTACGGAAATTTCTCAGAAAGAAAAACCATATACATTTACTATTGAAAAGTAAGTTGTACAGTGTGGTGGAAATGTTGTTGAAGTAGTGCGTGAACAAGCTGAAAAAGAACTAGGTAGAAGTATTATTTTTTCCGACAATTTTTGTTGGATTCAGATAATCATGATGATACCTTAAAACTTCCTTTTGAGGAAAACAACGAATGAATAACTTTAAAATCTGTATACTATGATTAAGAAAACATTTTATTTTGGAAGTCCAGTTTATCTCTCTTTGAAAAATGCTCAGTTAGTGATTAAATTACCAGAGGTCATAAAAAACGGTGCTTTGTCCGAGGGTTTCAAGCAAATATCTGAGGTGACTAAGCCGATAGAGGATATTGGGATAGTGGTATTGGATAACAAGCAGATAACCATTACTTCGGGAGTGTTGGAGGCTTTACTTGAAAAGAATTGTGCAGTTATAACTTGCGATTCTAAAAGTATGCCGGTTGGTTTGATGCTTCCTTTGTATGGAAATACGACACAAAATGAGAGGTTCCGACAGCAAATTGGTGCTTCTTTGCCATTAATGAAACAACTTTGGCAACAAACGGTAAAAGCTAAAATAGAAAATCAGGCAGCGGTATTGAATAAATGTGTTGGAGAGGAAATAAAGTGTATGAAGATATGGGCTACTGATGTGAAAAGTGGAGATCCGGACAATTTGGAGGCTCGTGCAGCTGCTTATTATTGGAAAAAATTGTTTAAGATAGAAGGTTTTACAAGGGATAGGGAAGGTATTCCACCTAATAATCTGTTGAATTATGGGTATGCTATTTTGCGGGCAGTCGTTGCCCGTGGTTTGGTTGCAAGTGGACTTTTGCCCACTTTGGGAATACATCATCACAACCGTTATAATGCTTATTGCCTGGCAGATGATATAATGGAGCCTTATCGCCCCTATGTGGATAGGTTGGTATATGATATGATTAAGGGAGGAGAAATAAATTGTAGAGAATTGGCTAAAGAACAAAAAGTACAACTGCTTACTATTCCTACGTTGGATACTATTATTTCGGGAAAACGTAGTCCGTTGATGGTAGCTGTTGGGCAAACTACAGCTTCTCTGTATAAATGTTTCAGCGGTGAGTTGCGCAGAATATCTTATCCTGAGATGTAATGGAACGGTTTAGCGAATATCGTGTTATGTGGGTACTTGTACTATTTGATTTGCCTACCGAAACAAAGAAAGATAAAAAGGCATATGCAGATTTTAGAAAAAATCTGCAAAAAGATGGATTTACAATGTTTCAATTTTCTATATATGTTCGTCATTGTGCAAGTAGTGAAAATGCGGAGGTACATATAAAAAGAGTCAAATCGATTTTACCTGAACATGGAAATGTTGGAATAATGTGTATTACAGACAAACAATTTGGGAGTATAGAACTTTTCTATGGGAAAAAGACTATAGATGTGAATACTCCCGGACAACAGTTAGAATTATTCTGAAAAGAAAATCCCGCTATATGGCGGGATTTTTTTGGGGGAAACTACATCTTTTTTTAATTCTAATATTTAATATAAATCTTTGTATATTAGGTTACTATTAATAATGAGCTGTTTCCAATGGTTCAAAGATACTAAAATGAAAGCAAATCACAACTAAAGCGCCTGAATTGTCTAAAGATTTCTTGCTGTTTCCAATGGTTCAAAGATACTAAAATGAAAGCAAATCACAACCGTGATGCTCGCGCTAAAATTGTAGCCGCGCTGTTTCCAATGGTTCAAAGATACTAAAATGAAAGCAAATCACAACAATGTTAGCTATGGTTACTCTATCTTTGGCGCTGTTTCCAATGGTTCAAAGATACTAAAATAAGAAATAACTCACAACTATATGCAAGATTTCAAACTACGGTAGAAAACTGTTTTTGATGGTGTAAAATATAAAAGATATTGACATAAGAACTAATTATAGTGCATTCAAATGTGTTTTTGGAAACAAATATTTCCTTCTGAAAAATCTTCTTAATGATTGTGTAGTTGTCTAAGTTTGACTACTTTTGCTCTCCTATAAATGGAGGCGGCTATGAAAGACACATTAATTATTGAGCATTTACGTAGGGGGGATGAAGAAGCATTTAAGTACATTTATGAACATCATTATGTTCTGCTTTGCCGCTTTGCCAATCAGATATTGAATGATGCAGCTCTTTCGGAAGAGGTGGTGGACGATGCTATATTTTATTTATGGGAGCATCGTCGGGAGATAGAAATCACGTATTCTGTCCGTGCTTATCTGATGCGCGCTGTACGTAATCGTTGTCTGAATGAATTGCAATCCTTGCGTCATCGTGAGGAACTGCATTTCTCATCTTTTATGTTACCGGAAAATATGGATTTTCTTGATTCTGTTTTTGTGGAAGAGAATCAGCCCTTGGGTGTATTGCTCGAACGGGAGTTGGAAGATGAGTTGACCCACAGTATAGAAGAACTGCCTGTGGAATGTCGTACCGTATTTAAGAAAAGTCGTTTTGAACAAAAAAAGTACGAAGAGATTGCTTTAGAGTTGGGAATCTCCATCAATACGGTTAAGTATCATATAAAGAATGCTTTATCTCTTCTTCAAAAGCGTTTGGACAACTATTTGCATTTATTGATTATTTATATTTTTATGGATATTTGAAAAAATATAAAATTTCGACTACCCTCATTCTTGATTTTTTTGTCTTATATATAAAGCAACGGAATTATGCAACTGGAAGAACATACTGATATAGATTTATTGATAACTCGATATCTTTCGGGAAAAATGGATAAAGAATCTTTTGCCGAACTGAAAAGTTGGAGTTTGGAGTCTGAGTCTAATCGGAAATATGTACGGAATAAGTTAGAGGTTTGGTTTTCTTCAGGAGTTGCTGATACTGCTGTGCAGTTTGATAAAGACAAGGCATTTTCTTTATTCAAGCAACGTATTGTCGGGGCTGAGAAGAAACAAAAACAGATGTTCCGCTTCTCATGGAAGACATTTATGCGGGCGGCGGCAGTTGTATTGATTCTGATGATTCCATTTGCTGCGTATTGGCAGGGAAAGCAGGCTGTAAAACAAAGCTTTGCAGATATGGTTGTAGAGGCGCCTATGGGAGCGCATACAAAACTCTATTTACCGGATGGGACATTGGTATGGTTGAACGCAGGATCGAAAATTGTATATTCGCAAGGCTTTGGAGTAGACGACCGTCGGTTGCGCTTGGAAGGAGAAGGCTATTTTGAGGTGATGAAGAACGGAGAAGTACCTTTTGAGATAGACACGAAAGAGTTGGATTTGAGAGTATTGGGTACAAAGTTCAATTTCAGGAACTATCCGGATGATGAAGAGGTGACGGTAAATCTGATGGAAGGAAAAGTTGCTTTGAGGAACGGTATCAGGGAAATGCCTGAACTTTATCTGACTCCGGACGAGAAAATGGTTCTTAATAAGGCGAACGGACAAATGGTAAAAAGCAGTACGAAAGCTGCCAAAGCCAATGTTTGGATTAACGACGAACTTTTCTTTGATGAAGAGCTGCTGGAAGATATAGCCAAGAAGCTGATGCGTAGCTATAATGTCAAGGTGGAAGTTGCCGATTCTTTACGTAACAAGCGTTTTTATGGAAGCTTCGGTATTTCGGGCAATACGATTGATAAGATTCTGGATGTGATGGCTTCGACCCAGCAAATGAATTATAAATACGAAAACGGTGTATATATACTATATTAATGTTGAACTTAAAAAATAAAACATGAGAAACAGGAGTTATATGAAATTTACTTTTTCCTGCTGACGTTGGCATTTTGCTTCCCGGACAATAGTCTGGAAGTCAGCTTTACTTGGTAATTTATTACCAAACCTTATTTCTATTCATTAATTAAAAATTCAAAAAGTTTATGGGAAACTTCAGTAAGGCTATTTTAATAGCCTCAGTAGCTCTTTGTCTTCATATTTCCGCTTTTTCTCAAGGTATATCGTTGAAAAATAGGGAAATAACTGTAAAAGAGGCAATGGAACTATTGAAAGAAAAATCTGGTTACTCGTTTGTGTTTTCATCTGCGGATGTAAATACGAATAAGCGAATTTCAATATCTACGGACAAAGCGACAATTGATGATGTCGTTAAGCAAATTCTCCAGGGACAAAATAATCTGACTTATGAAATTCAGAATAAGCGAATAATAGTAAAGAAGATACAATCGGGGGACAAGACTAAGAATAAACGAATTAAAGCCATTGGTAAGGTTGTAGATGATGCGGGGGAGCCGATCATTGGTGCAACTATAAGAGAACAAGGAACAACTAACGGAACAGTTACAGGCATTGACGGTGGTTTTTCGTTGGATGTTGCAGATAACGTAAATTTGGAAATATCCTATATTGGTTATGAGACACGTAAAATAAGGGCTCAACAGGGTAAGAAGCTGGATATAACTATGCGTGAGGATGCAAATGTATTGGATGAAATTGTTGTATTGGGTTATGGTAACATACGTCGTAGTGATGTAACGGGGTCCATTGCATCTGTTTCATCCGAGTCTATATCCAAAGTTGCTTCGGCTTCTGTGGCTGATGCTTTAGCCGGAAAGATGGCCGGTGTACAGATTACTACTGCCGATGGTGCGCTGGATGCTGAAATCAGTGTTCGCGTGCGTGGCGGTGGTTCCATAACCCAAGATAATTCACCATTATTTTTGGTGGATGGTTTTCCGGTAGATGATTTAAGCGGTATTCCGCCAACGGATATTGAATCTATTGATGTTTTGAAAGAGGCGTCAATGACAGCTATCTACGGTGCAAGAGGTGCAAACGGTGTTGTTATCGTGACTACCAAAAACCCTAAAATGGGTAAAACAACCGTACAGTTTAATAGCTATTTGCAGATGCGTACATTGGCGCGTAAAATACCGGTAATGAACAACTATGAGTTTGTAATGGCCGAATATGAATATCAGATGATTCGTAAAGGTTCGGATGAGGGTTTTATCAAAAATTTCGGCTACTATGATGATATTGATTTATACAAATACACGAACACTACTGATTGGCAGGATGAAATTCTAGGCGGTAATCCTATTTCGCAGTATTATAATATAACCGTTAATGGCGGTAATGAAAAAACCAAATTCAATTTGAGTTATACCCGCAATAAAGACGAGGGACAGTTGATTGGTTCGGGACTGACACGTAATAACATTAATCTGAAATTGAATCATCAGTTGTTCAAGAATCTGAAACTGGAAACAAATGCAACTTATCGTACGCGTACTATCGATGGTGCCGGAACTTCGGGGACAAATATCGTTACTGCGCTTCGTTTTCGTCCTACCAATGGGTTGTCGGCAGGAGTTGCCGTCGACCCTGATGATGACGAGGAAAACCTGGATGGAGATGGAAATTCCCTGAACCAGAAATATACTCCGGTGGAAGAGAATAAACAGAATTACAGAAAACGTGACGAACAGGCTCTCAGCCTGAAAGCAGCTTTGGTGTGGGATGTGATAAAAGGATTGCAATTTCGTTCCGAGTATGGAATAAGCACGACTCATGCAAATGACAATCAGTTTTACGGTCCATTGTCCAGTACGGCTTCTGCTGCCGGTATGAATAATATGCCTTCTGCTAAACGTACCAAAACCCATAAGGAATCATATCGTTTGGCAAATACGCTGACCTATCGTAACTCGTTTAATAAGTCTCACAATGTCAATGTAATGCTGGGACAGGAAATTAACCATGCGCAGAACGATAATACGTTTATGAGTGCAAAGCTCTTTCCGGTTTCTGTAACGGCAGAGGCAGCGTTGGAGAATTTTGCTTTGGGAACTCCCAATCAGAGTACCAGTTATAAAAGTGCTCCCGACAGAACCGCTTCTTTCTTCGGACGTGCATTGTATGATTACAAAAATCGTTATTATGCTACTCTGACGGTTCGTGCCGACGGGTCTACCAAGTTTGCTCCCGGTAAGCAGTGGGGATATTTTCCGGCAGGTTCCATCGCCTGGAGAATTTCCAATGAAAAGTGGATGAAGCCTATAAAGTTCATCTCTGATTTGAAGTTGAGAGCCAGCTACGGTTTGGCTGGTAATAACCGTATTGGTAATGATTTGTGGCATAATATCTATCGTGTATACAGTGGAACAAGTGCTCCCGCTTTCGGTAATGAGGAATATAATTATTATCAGTTTGCAGACCAGACTTATCTTTACGATCCAGACTTGAAGTGGGAGACGACAATAACCCGTAATATCGGTTTGGATTTCGGATTCTTTAGAAACCGTCTGAGCGGTACGGTTGATGTGTATTGGAATACAACCAAGGACTTGTTGGTTCCTTCCATCATTCCTAATTCATCAGGTTATTCCCGTCAGATGACAAATGTGGGACAGACTTCAAACAAGGGAGTTGAAATCTCTTTGGATGCAAAAATTATTCAGACAAAGGATTTCCAGCTATCGGCAAACTTCAACGTTGCGTTCAACAAGAATAAGGTAGACAAATTGGCTACCGGTGAAACCGAATGGAAAACCAAAGCCTCATTATCCAACTGGTATGGAACGTATAACTATAAAATGGAAGTAGGCAAAAGTATGGGATTGATTTACGGATTCGTCAACGACGGGTTCTATAAGGTAGATGATTTTGATTTCGATGCAACTACTAAAAAATGGACTTTGAAGCCGGGTATACCCGATAATTCATCGTTCAGTTCCGGTAACTTTGCTTTTAAACCCGGAGCTATGAAATTCAAGAAACTGTCCGATTCCGAATCAAACTTGATTACTGAAGATGATATGACGGTTATCGGTGATACCAATCCTAAAGTGACCGGCGGTTTCGGACTTTCCGGCAACTGGAAGAATCTGGACTTCACGGCATTCTTCAATTACATGTGTGATTTTGATGTGCTCAATGTGAATAAACTCTACCTGCACTCGGCTGTCCGTCGTAATTATTCCAACTTATCTACGGATATGAACCTTGCCAATCGTTTCCGTTATGTGGACGATGCCGGTGTGAATGTTTCCAGTGACCCTGTTGCCTTAGCGGCATTAAATGAGAACGCCAAAACCTATTCTTGGATGTCCGTAACTCAGGGTATAACAATGACCGATTTGGTTGAAGACGGTTCTTTCCTTCGTTTGAGTACTTTGACGGTTGGTTATACGCTTCCTAAGCATTGGTTGAGAACTTTAGGAGTTAAGAGCCTGCGTTTATATTTTTCCGGAAGCAACTTGTTTACAATAACAGGATATAGCGGTTATGATCCAGAAGTGAATATCCAAAAAGGTTTGACGCCGGGCATTGATAATAATGTAACTCCGCGTAGCCGTGTTTATACAGTCGGTGTTAATTTGAATTTTTAAATTATATAGGATATGAAAAAAATATATATATCGGTAATGGCGAGCTTATTATTGTTCGCATCCTGTTCAGACTATCTGGATGTAAATTCTCCGTCTACGTTTGATAAGGAGTATGTATTTGGCAGTGAATCCGAAATAGCTACTGCTGTCAATGGCATGTATGTGCCTATGGTCAGCGGTAAGGGTTGGGTAGGAGTTCTGCTTAAGAAGATGCTGTTTAATACGGATGTGGAGTTCAGTGGATTATCTACAGCATCCAATCTCAATGAGCGTGCATTTGTTCCGAGTACAGGCGATATAAAGTCGTATGGTGATATTTGGACGGGTATGTATGACGGGGTAAACCGTACAAACGATGTCATAGAGGGTATTGAACAGAGTCCTCTGTTTGCCGCTGCCGACAAAACTAAACCGTCGCGTCTGATGCATTATTACGGAGAAGCGAAAGTCCTGCGTGCCATGTATTATTTGGAGCTTGTCAGAAACTGGGGTGATGTGCCTTACAGAAGAAAACCTGCCGGAAATAAGGATGAATTGTTTATCGGAGCGACCGACCGCAATACAATATTGACCGATATGATTAATGATTTGATAGAGGTAGAACCTTTGATGTTGTATGCAGAAGAATCCGACAGAGGAGTAGAGGCTGCTTCAAGAGAATTCTGTCAGGCATTGATAGCTCGCATTGCTTTGCAAAGAGGTGGTTGGAGCCTCAGGCCGGATTATGATAATCCTTCTGCTGTGGGTACGATGGAGCGGAGCGACGATTGGAAAGAATATTATAAAATAGCTGAGGAATATGCCGGAAAGGTTATCTCTGAGGGTAAACATTCCTTGACTCGTTCTTTCCGTCAGGTTTGGGTAGATGAATGTAGTTGGATAGTACCGGTTGGTGATGATAATATTTTTGATGTACCGGCTAAAGTAGGTGGTTCCGGAGAATTGGCTTATTCCTGGGGAACATATATTGTATCGTCAAAGAACTCAGAGGGCGTGAATGCGTCCAATGCTCCTCACGGATATTCGTCCGGTGGCGCCAGATTGGCTCTTACCTATATGTTGTCTTTTGATAGAGAGGATTTACGTAGGGATATTACTTGTGAGATATTCCGTTATGAAAATTCAGGAATGAGTTCTATTATTCAGAAGCCATTTTCCGAACTTAATGTTGGTTGTGGTAAATGGAACCGTCTATTTATGGAATCACCGTTGGGCAGTACATCCAATAAAGGTACAGGGATCAATTATACGTATATGCGCTATGCCGATGTGTTGTTGATGTATGCGGAAGCTGCCAATGAAAACCATGGCGGGCCGACGACCGAAGCTAAGGATGCCTTGAAGCAGGTGCGTAAAAGGGCTTTTGCAGAAAAAGACCATGCTGAAAAGGTAGAGGCTTATGTGGATGCTTTGGGGACAAAAGAAGATTTCTTCAATGCTATTGTTCAGGAACGTGCCTGGGAATTTGGTGGAGAAAAGCATAGGCGTTATGATTTGGCACGTTGGAATCTGTATGGAAAAACATTATATAATTTGTATTTCGATTGGATTGAATTGGGTAAAGTAGCCCGTACTAAGCAGTATGAAAATACGGAAACTCCTTTTGAAAATCCTACTTATGATGCACGTTTTGATTCTTACCCGGCTGTAGCCTATTATAAGATGGTACCGGCGGATAAAACGCTGTTCCCGGTATGTGTAGCCGAAACAATGGATTGGTACAAAGAAGGGGACATCAATTCTTATGATGAGGCGCTACCTGCATATCCTTCCCAAAATCCTTCCGGTTACTCGCGTGTAGATATGTGTGTTCAATATTGTACGCAAGTTAAAAACGCCAGTCCTCGCCGGTGGGAACCGTCTGCCCGTATTCTGCATTCTTTCTATGGCTATATTAATGCATCGAATGCCGGGGCTGTGAATCCCGAAACGGATCCGGTACGCTATTTGGTTCCTATACCACCGGACGCATTGTCAAGCCATCAGGGATTATTGAAAAATTATTATGGATATTAAAACTAACAGTAGGATGAAAACAAAATATATAGTGCCGCTTTTACTTTTCTGTCTGTTTGCTTGTATAGCATGTGAAGACGAGACGACAGAGATGCCCCGTTTATTCAGACCTTCCTTTATTGCTTCGTCCTGTTTTGCAGAAAGCAATACTATAACGCTGGCTTGGAGAACATCCGGCGAAGCAACTTCGTATACGGTAGAGCTTTCTCAGGATGCCACGTTTCAGCCGGAAAATCTTGAAACACAGACAGTGGAGAAGGGCAAATGTACGTTTGCGAATTTACGTTATGAGACTAAATTTTATGCCCGTGTCAGAGCTAATAATGAATCTCTTGCTATAACATCGAATTGGACGGAAATGGGTTCTTCCATTTCAACTTTGTCCCGTACTATTCCGAAAATACTGTATGCTGTGGAAGGTTCGCAGATTAATGAGACTTCCGTGGAAATTAAATGGGTGGTATCGGAAAAAAATCCGGTTGACGGATTGGCGATATGGGAAGAAGGAACTACAGAGGAAAAACAAATTAGTTTGGAAGATGCTTCTGCCGGACAATATACGATTACAGGATTAACTCCTCGTACTACTTATTATGTGGCTTTGACAAACAGTGCTGCACCGGAAGGAGCAGAAAAATATAATCAACAGAGATTTACCACTGCAGGAATGCCTGCCGATGCTGTTGTGGTGGAAGATGGAGTTGATTTGATGGATAAGATTAAGGCCGGTATGGATGATACAAGTAAGCAGGCTCTTGTTTTCCAATTGAAGAATGGCGTTGATTATTACCTGACAACAGGCGGGGAAGTCGCTGCGAAAACCAGCGATATTAAATTGACCAAAAGCATTGCTCTTCTTGCTAACCCGGGAGAACGTCCTACCTTGTACATTCGCGAGGGGGGCTTCATTGTGAAACCGGAAGTTGGCAATATGCCGAATATTGAATATTTTATTGTTGATAATGTGAATATTAAGGAAACATGGACTGAGAGTAAGCCCAGTAAAGGTAGTAAAACACGTTTGTTGAATATAGGGAAACACAATACCGGTACTGATTTTACAATAGACAGATTTGAAATTACAAACTCGGATATAGTTTTACCATCTACCGTTTTAATGATGAGTGATGCCAGTGAAGGAGTAACCACAATCAACCATATCCGTATAGATAATTGTTTGGTTTCCGGTATTAATGATACAAAAAATGTAACAAAACAATTCGGTTTTATTCATGCTATAAATAAAGGCTCTAATGTATGGAATGATGTCTCCGTCACTAATTCCACATTCTATGAGTTCTATATTTCACCGGGTGTGTTTGGAGCACCTACTGCTGATATCCCTATTGCGGCCGGTAACAAAGTTGTTATTTCTAATTGTACTTTCTATAATTGGGGCTCAAATAAGGATGGCAAAAACACTTATAGGGCTGTTGGGAATTTCTCCAAATTGACTGCGCCGCTGAACTTGTCGGTAAGTAATTGTGTCTTTGGCAGCAGTAAAAGTAAAGTGCTTGATGCAGGCAGTATTAATTTAAATTCGAAAGTCAACTATTGTACATTGGATTTTGAAAAGATGTCTGATGCCGGTTTGACACTGATTTCATTGGATACGGATGATGCTTCGTTATTCCGTAATGTTGAGGAAAATGATTTTACTGTAGTTGATGCAGAGTCAGTCATTTATAAATCAGAATACGGTGATCCCCGTTGGATTAAAGTTTTGGATTAATTATTTGTAAATTTAATACTCTAATTAATGAGATATAATATGAATTTGATAGGATTCTTTTGCCTTGCATGGGCTTTGTTGGCTTGCGGCCAAGATGAAGGGAAAGATAACCCTGGTGTTTCTTTCCCGGATTATGGTGAGGTACTGGCCTTTCCCGGTGCGGAAGGATATGGGCGGCATGCTACAGGTGGCAGAACGGGTGAAGTATATCAAGTAACGACTTTGGCAGATTCGGGCAGAGGTTCTTTACGTGATGCCGTCAGTAAGCCCAACCGTATTATTGTATTTAAGGTTGCAGGGGTAATCAAATTAGAGTCTCCTCTCGACTTCTCAAAGAACTTGACAATTGCAGCACAGACAGCTCCGGGTGACGGAGTTGTCGTGTATGGCAACCGGGTTTCCTTTTCGGGAGCGGACAATTTGATATGTCGTTATTTACGTGTACGAATGGGCATGAACGGCCGTGAAGGTAAGGATGCAGCCGGTATCGCCTATGGTTCGGATATGATTTTCGACCATATGTCTGTAACTTGGGGACGCGATGAATGTTTCTCCATCAATGGAGATCCTAAAAAGCCCGCAGATCAGCCTCGGAATATCACGATACAGAACTCGTTCATAGGGCAGGGATTGCAACCTCATTCTTGTGGTGGGCTTATCCAGACCACGATAAACGATGGAGTTACTTTGTACCGGAATCTGTATATAGACAATAAAACCCGTAATCCGAAAGTGAAAGGACTGAATCAGTTTGTAAACAATGTCCTTTATAATTGGGGAAACGGCGGTGCTTATATTATGGGAGATACTCAGCAGAAATCGGATGCCGATATTCGGAATAATTATTTTATAGTAGGAACTACAGATAATTACGATGGCAAGAAGTTAGGCGCAACGGCTCCCTTTACCCGATATAACGAGCATTTCAGCGCTTATTTGTCCGGTAACTTTTATGATGATAATAAGGATGGCTTATTGAATGGCCGTGAACTGGGACGTGCAGACTGCATGAAGAAGTCGGTTGTAGCAGGAGAGGAGATTATAACTTCTCCTACGTTCCTCGAACGTCCGTCCGATGTACATCCCGAAATAAAAGAACTGATGACTGCTCAGGAAGCCTACGAATGGATTGTTGCCAATGGCGGATCTTCCTTGCCCGTACGAGATGAGGTGGATGCCTATCTTATCGATGAACTGACTTCATTGGGGAAAAAGGGGCTGATTATCCATTCGGAGGAAGATATACCGACAAAGGGACCGGGTAATATAAAGTTGGCGGAAGCTCCTGCAGATACCGACAATGATGGTATGCCGGACGAGTTTGAAGACAAATACGGCCTTGATAAGAATGATCCGGCAGATGCCATGAAAGTAGCGTCTAATGGATATACGAATATAGAGAATTATATATTTCTGATTAAATAGAATACCGAATGATGATGAAAAAGTTATGTCTTGTTTTTATAAGCATATTGCAACTGTGTAGCGTGTCGGCAGGGGCGCAAACGAATGACAAAGCCAAAGAGATGGCTATGAAGATAGCTGATCGTATTTTGTCGTCCACGACTTATGAGTTTGTGGATAAGAAAAGCGGAAAGACCTATACATCCTTAAAGAATATGCCTTTGAATAAAGCATTGAAAGTCAGGAGTAAATATCTTGATTGGCACTACACGAACGGAGTTACCAATATTGCTTTAATGGAATTGGGTAATAAGCTGGGTAACTCCAAATACGAAAACTACGTATTGAAGAATATGAATTTCGTATTTGATGAGGACAATCAATCTTATTTCCGTAGATTGTATGAGGAAACGTTGAAGAATGAAGGATGGAAAGCGGTGAATGCCTTGAATTGGCACATGATTTATCGTAATAAACGTCTGGACGATAACGGACCGATGGGAGCAAGTTTGATTGATTTGAGCCGGAAATATCCTAACGCGGCATTCCGGAAATATATTGAAAGTACCAATCATCATTTAATGTTCTCCGAACCCCGGCTTGCCGATGGCACTATTGCCCGATTGTGGCCGCACGTGAATACGGTGTGGGCTGATGATGCTTTTATGGCCCTTTCCTTTTTGGTAAGAATGGGAGAGATGACAGGAGATAATAAGTATTTCGATGATGCTGCCAATCAGATACTGAATTACACCCGCTATCTATGGTGTCCCGAGAAGGAAGTCTATTATCACTGTTATCATACTGACACGAAGATGCACGGAGTAGCTCATTGGTCAAGAGCCAACGGATGGGTATTTATGGCAACGGCAGATTTACTGTCGAGAATGCCCGAAAATCATCCTATGCGCGAAGATGTCATTAAGAACTTCCGGATGCAGACGGATGGGGCAATCCGTTATCAGGGCGCTAACGGATTATGGCATCAGTTGCTCGACAAACCAGATTCTTATGAAGAGATAACGGGAACGGCCATGTTTGTTTTCGGCATTGCCAAGGGAGTTAAAGAAGGATGGTTACATCCCGATTATATTTATGTGGCATGGGAAGGCTTGAAAGGTATGCTGACAAAAATCACTCCTGAAGGTGATGTTACCGCTATTTGTGCCGGTACGGGAATTATGCCTTCTTTATCATTTTATTATAATCGCCCTCAATGGAAAAACGACCCTATGGGTGAAGGACCTGTTTTAAGAGCATTGGTCGAGATGATTGATGCACCTGCTTATACGGAAATTAAAGCAGAACAGCAATATGACAAGATAAAATAGTTGCTGTATCTCTTAGCTACAGCAACTAACGTTTTTTAATTCTCGTAGATTATATTTGGTTGAAACCTTAGAATTCAATAAGCAGGAAAAGCTCATCCTATCTTTCTCTGATTATTGATTCTAAGGTTTTCTTTTGGTTGAGGCCAAATATCCTCTATGCTTTTCGTAAAACTGTATACCGAAACAGTTCCGAACCTTTTTTAATATTTCTACAAGGTTATTACAGCGATGCGCTATACTTTATCAGCGCATAGCCGCCTACTACCTGCATTGCCATTCCCGGCAGCCCGATACGGAAATCCTGTACGGCTTGGAAGAAGCTACCCACCATAGCCCATTCGCCCAGAGTACCTGCTACCTGATAGAACAGTACAACGGCCAATAGGATAGGCAGAGAGATACGGTTGAAACGATGTGCTGCCCAGCCGGCTGCTGCTGCCAGTAATACGGACTTCAACAGAATGGCGGGAAGCACTGCCGGAAGAGGCATCCCGAACAGCAGTGAATTGATTATCGGAGAAAGGATCGCAGTCAGCAATCCTACCTTCCAGCCGAATTTGTATGCACCGATTAAGGTGAAGAAATAGATGGGCAACCATGTGATACCGCCTTGCGGTATAAGGTGGAAAAGCTGGGGCAGTGCCATATTGCCTGCAATGAACAATGCGGCCATTAAGTAAGTTCTTGCATTGCTGTAATCCAGCGAATAGAGTTTTACAGTTTTTGTTTCCATGTTCTTATCGTTTATAAAATAATCTTATTCATTTATCGGGTAAATTGTATTGGTCTGTCGGATAATCTTTATCGGCTAATCAAACAATCTGTTTTATACTCACAAAGTTATAACTATTATTTCAAACCAATACGGTCTTGACAACAGTAATGCCTGATTTTGTCAGAAATTGATATTCACTCCGCCCATAACGGTTGCCTTAGGCATCGGAAAGCCGTCGTTTATTTCGTAGCGTTGCGCCAGCAGGTTTTCCCCTCGTACAAAGACATCGGCATAGCGGCATACACGATAATTGGCACGCAGGTTCCAGAGAACAAAACTTTCTTTCTTCTCCTTGCCTTTGCTTACGTTGGTATAGAGGTCTTTTATATATTGCACCCCGGTTGACACTCCCCAGCGGTCTCGCGTAAAGTCAACGCCTGCATAGAATTTATGTCCGGGAGCGGCAATCACCGGATTCTCCATGTGCAGCCAACTGTAATTGGCATTTGCCTGCCAGTGCGGGGTAATGCGGTAACCGATATTGGCTTCAATGCCCCGGTTTTCAATCTTGCCGGTATTTACGTTCTTGGGCTTGCCGTCCGTAGGAACGGTCATAATCATATTGTCACCGTCGATGTAGTAGAGGTTTATGCCGTAAGACAAAGCGCCGTCCAACACCCGTTGCGAGAAAGACAACTCGTAGCTCATCAGGCTTTCCGCCATTAAATCCGGGTTCTGTGGTGGAAACATGTACATCTCACGGATGGTGGGGTTACGGAATCCCTTGCTCACCATTGCTTTCACTTCCGTCTGTCGGGGCAAGTGGAGCGAAAGGCCGCCCTGCGGAATCCATTCCGTGCCTACATGCGAATGGTGGTCTACACGGATGCCCGCATCCAGAGAGAGCCATTCGTCGAGGTCTTGACGGAAGTCTACATATCCGGCAAATTCATCCATTTGCTTGTCTACACCCGGAACACGTTCGCCGGTGGATACCATGCGGTTCCATGATTCGCCGCCGAAGTGCTGATAGTCGAAACCTGCGGTCAGACGGTTACCGGCGAAAAGCGTTACGCTCTGATACCACGACACGCCCAGCATGCGGTCTTTGGAGTTGAAGTGGGATTCCTGCGGCGTACCGCCGGGATGATAACCGTCATTGATTTTATGTCGTCCCCAGTTATAGAAGAAACTCAAGGCGCCAGAGCTCTTTTCATAATGGTTTTCGAGAGCGAGCGAAGTCATGCCGCGCGTGATGCGGGAGTCATTGTCTATGTACGGATTACCGGCCTCGCCTGGATTGGAGGCCTTGAACTGCGTGATGTTTACATCGCCCCACAGTTTCCAGGAATCGTTGAAGTCATATCCCAGCTTGGCATAGCCGCCGTATTGCTCAAACTCCATATTGTCGCGATGCCCGTCGGTACGGTTGTAAGAGCCGGTGACAACACTGCTGAAACGCCCTTTCCTGATGCGGTTGGAAACTTCCGTCTGCAATGTGTTGTAGGAGCCGTAGCCGATTTGCGCATGGGTCTTAACCCCGTCTTCCTGCATCTTGCGGGTTACGATATTGATAACACCACCCATGGCGTTGGAACCATACAGCACCGAGGCAGGGCCGCGAAGCACTTCCACCCGGTCGGTCAGCATGGTCTGATAGGCATCGGCAATGGGATGTCCCATTAATCCCATATATTGGGGATGGCCGTCAATCAGCACCAGCAAACCAGCCGTAGGGCTGCCGCCGATGCCGCGCAGGTTCATTCCGCCTGCCGCTCCCGTGGACACGCCGTATCCCATGATGCCGCGGCTTGTAGCGAACAGTCCGGGCACTTGCTCTGTCAGTGCAGGTAGTACGGATGGTTGGAAACGTCGCTCCAACACCTTGCGGTTCACTACGGAGATGGTCATCGGCAGATGCCGTATATCCGTTTCGTTTCTTGTTCCGGTTACTACCACTTCGTCTATAGTCAGGTTCCGGGCAATGCGCGCGCTGTCCTTTGCAGCCTGCGCAAATCCCGCCATTGTCCAAAGGCCGGCTATCGAAAGGAGTAATATGTTTTTTTTCTTCATTCGTATCGCTTTCTTCATTATTTGTTCCGCCAAAGATAGGGCGTATTTTCTTTTTCCGTTTGTATTATAATCTCTCTTGTTTGAGATTTTCTACAAACCGGTCTATTTCCTGTAACTTTTTGGGTATATCGATGCTTTGAGGACAGTGCGGGTTGCATTGGTCGCATCCTGTACAATGGCTTGCCTGGCGGAGCTTCGGTACGCTGCGGTCATAACCGATGAGGAAGGCGCGGCGGGCTTCGCGATAGTTCTCATCCCGGCTGCTTTTGGGTATATTGCCCTCGTTGACGCAGCGGTTGTAATGCAGCAGAATGGCGGGAATGTCCAGTCCGTAGGGACAAGGCATGCAATACTTGCAGTCGTTGCACGGGATGATAGGATAGGTAAGCATTACCTGCGCCGTATCTTCCAGCAGAGCCAGTTCTTCTTCCGTGCAAGGGTCGAGGGGGGAATAGGTGCGGAGATTGTCCTGCAGATGTTCCATATACGTCATGCCGCTCAGTACCGTCAGTACTTTGGGGAAGCTCCCGGCAAAGCGGAATGCCCAGGAAGCCACACTCTCTTGCGGGCGATGCTGTTTCAGGCGTGCCACCAAGTGGTCGTTCAGTCTGGATAGCCGTCCTCCCAACAGTGGTTCCATGATAATGGCGGGTATGTCGCGTTTAACGAGTTCGCCATACAGATATTCGGCATTGACATTATTGCCCGAAGCATGCCGCCAGTCGGCATAGTTGAGTTGGATTTGCACGAAATCCCAGTGTATGCGGTCGTGCATGGCCAGTATTTCATCAAACACGTCCGTTGTTCCGTGAAACGAAAATCCCAGGTTCCGGATACGCCCGGCCTTGCGTTCTTCCATCAGAAAATCAATCATACCATTGTCGATGTACCGTGCCCGGAATGTCTTGATGCCGCCATTGCCGACGGAGTGCAACAGATAATAATCGATGTAGTCCACTTGCAGGTCCTCGAACGATTTCCGATACATGGCAATTGAATTCTCGCGGGTGTAATTGGAAAAGTTGGACAGTTTGGTGGCTATCAGGTACTTTTCACGCGGATGGCGTTTCAGTGCTATTCCCGTTGACTTCTCCGACCAACCCTGCACATACACGGGCGATGTGTCGAAATAGTTCACGCCGTGGGCGATGGCATAGTCAATCAGTTCGTTGACCGCTTCCTGGTCTACCTCATCTCCGTTTCCGTCAGCCCGCTTCCGGGTAGGCCAGCGCATGCAGCCGTAGCCCAATAAGGATACCCGGTCGCCCGTGGTGGGATTGGTACGGTACACCATCTTATCGGTAGGAATTTCACCCAAAGCGGCCGATTCGCTGTCCGAACGGTTGTTCTTGCCGGAGCAGCCATACAGTGCGGCTGCCGATGCAAACGTCCCTGCGCCGGCAAGCTTGAAGAAGTCCCGGCGGTTTATCTTGCTGTTATTCTTATTATTCTTCTCTTCCATAGTTACTCGTATTTATTCTTCTCGGTACTGTCTGTTGTCCAGGGCGTATCGAAGATTTTCCTTTATCGTTTTGTCATCTGATTCTCACACCGTTCTGTGCATGATATGTCCTTCCACATAGATTGCGCTGAACGGGCGTGCCGGACACAGGTTCTCACATGCGCCGCAGCCGATGCAGCGTTCGGTATTGACAACGGGTATTTTGGGGGATTGCGGATTTCCGGAGTCCGAAGCCACCATTTGTATGGCGCCGACCGGGCAGTGGCGGGCGCAGTTGCCGCACTCCACCTTATCGGTGATGCAGATGCAATTCTCCTTTATCCATACGGCATGACCTATCTGGATGGCCGATTTGTCGGCTTTCGTTATCGGCCGGATAGCACCTGCCGGACAAACTTCCGAACACTTGGTACATTCGGGACGGCAGTAGCCGCGCTCGTAGGACATTTCCGGCTGCATCAGCCGTGTCAGGTCGGAAGAGGGGCGCAGCACCTGGTTGGGACACACCGCAACGCATAGCTGGCAAGCCGTACAGTGTTGTGCAAAGTTGCGTGCGCTTAACGACCCCGGAGGAGTAATGGCGGCGGCACGTGCGGGTATCTTCTTGTCTTCGATGGCGGCCAGTCCGCCGTCTACTTTCTTCTCTTGCGCCTTTAGAGCGGCGGTAGTGGCCAATACTGCCGTTACCGAGAGGAATGCGCGCCGGGTATCATCTGCTGGTCCGGTAGAAGTTGTTGTACATTGAGTCTGATTCCGGGCGGATATTTTCGCAGTATCCGCTTTATGACGGCGGCGGGTGTAGGTGATGGCTCCTTGTCTGCATTTATCCAGGCAGTCCATGCATGCCACGCAACGGCTGTAATCAATTTCGTGGGTTTTGGAGTTGATGCACGATGCCTTGCAGTTGCGTGCGCAAAGTCCGCAGCCGTTGCACTTCTCGGTATCTATGACCGGTTTGAAAAGAGAATACCCGGACAGGAAACCGAGCACCGTACCTACCGGACAAATCGTGTTGCAGTACGTACGTCCGCCTCGCCATGCCAATATGATGAGTACGACAAAAGTAAGGGCCGCAATGATGAAGGTAGGCAGGCTTTTCATCCATACCTCTGTTTCATAGAAAGCGTAGCTGTCCGCCCGTTCTGCCAGATATGCCAGCAGATTATTGCCCCACTGATAGACGGGAGCGAAGAGATTGGAAGCGATGCGCCCGTAAGAGCTATACGGTTCGAGCAGCGAAGCAACCGCATGAAAGCGCACGCCTGCAACGAGGGTCACGGCAAACACTGCCAACATTCCGTAACGCAGCCATTTCCTGGCGGGAGAATAGCGGAAACGGTTTTTCTTCCGCTTGCCTGCAAACCGGGAAATGACATCCTGAAATACGCCGAGCGGGCAGATAACGGAGCAATAGACGCGTCCGAACAGCAGGGTCAATGCAACAAGCAGCAGTATCACGCCTGCATTCAGTGCGAGCAGTGCGGGGAGGAACTGTATCTTCGCCATCCAGCCCATCCAGCCGTGCAGCGTTCCGGTGAAATCGAGGAACAGGAGCGTGACGAGTGCAAAGAATACAATTGCAAGTGTCAGTCTGATAGTACGTAACATAGTCATAATAGTTTTATCATTGCAAAAATAAGGAGTTTATAATTAGTTTGTGTATATGGATTACGTTTGTTTTTACCGATTTTACAGAAAAAAGCTTATTTCTTGTTCAATTCCTGTTTCTTTCAGAAAATCCCGGTCGTGTGAGACTGCAAGTACGGTACCTTGATAGTTACGTATCGTAGCTGTGATGATTTCAATACTTTCGATGTCCAGATTATTGGTGGGCTCGTCCAGAATAAACAGGTCGGGAGTGTTATCGGCAATCATTAGACAGCAGAAGGCAAGACGCATTTTCTCACCGCCGCTTAATTTGCCGCAAGGCTTGTTCCAGACGTCCTGCGGGAAAAGGTAACGGTTTAAGATGGTCTTTGTTTCATGCTCCGGCAGATGCCGCAGATTGAAGGCTTCCGCTTGTTCCGAAACGGTATATTCATTTTGGATAAGGGAGTACTCCTGATCCAGATAAATATAGGTAAAGTCTGCACGCTCTATCGTTCCGCCGGTCGGTGTCAGTTCGCCGGTAATCAATTTCAGCAGGGTTGTTTTGCCGCTGCCGTTATCACCTTTAATGCAGAACCGGTTGCCGCTGCGTAGCTGAAAGCTGAGCGGAACCGTCCAAAGGTTTGTGTTGCTGTCCGGATAATGAAAGTTGATATTCTGTGCCGTGACGAGTATTTTTCCTATATGCAATGCTGAGGCATTGAAGTCGGTTTTCAGCTTGTTTGTTTGCAGCAGGGAGCCTTTCAGGTTTGTTATTTCCTGTTGAATCTTGTCCGTTTTTTCGGCATGGACATTGCTGAGTTTGCTACTGCTGTTTTCGGCATGATTCTTCAGGCCGCCCAACAGGATACGCGGAATACCTTTCTTTATGGAAGCCTTTTCGCCTCGTGTGTTTTGTCTGGCTTTCCGTTCTTCCATTTCACGGGCGGTCTTGCGGGCGAGGCGCAAGGCCTTTTCTTTTTCTTCCAACTGCTGTTGCAGGGCATTGCGGTGCACTTCCTTCTGTTCTTTGTAAAAGTCGTAATTGCCGCCGTAGCAAGCCAGTCCGTTGCGGGAGAGTTCGCAAATGGCGGGTAACAGATTTAGCAGAGTACGGTCGTGACTGATAACGAGCACCGTAGCCGAAGTGCGGTGTACGAAATCATACAGACGTTTCCGCCCGGCAGTATCCAGATGATTGGTCGGTTCGTCCAGCAGTAGGGTGTCCGGTTCTTTCAGTTCCATGCCGGCAAGGAACAGGCGTGTTTTCTCTCCGCCGCTAAGCCCCTCTAACGGGCGTAAAAGAGAGATACCGTTCAAATGCCAGGCGTGGAGAACGGCTTGGGTACGCTCTTCGATATTCCAGTCGTTGTCGAGCCGGGCAAAGTATTCTTCCGCTGTATCACCGTTCAGAATGGCATGGAGTGCAGTTAGCTTACGGTCTATGCCTAATACCTGCGCAACCGTCCGGCCGTCATATTGTCCGAAATGCTGGGGCACATAGTAAAGATGTCCGGAACAATGCACACTACCGGTGCCCGGCGATGCTTCTCCCGCAAGGATACGCATCAGGGTGGACTTTCCGCAACCGTTATTGCCTGTCAGCGCGGTCTTTTCTCCGGAATTGATAATCAGATTGAGGTTGGAAAACAAAACTTCCTTATCGGTATGGGTATAGCTAAGGTCTTTAATAATGATACTCATAAATTTACTGTGTTTAGGGTAGATAACATAGGTGTCTGTACGACACACTTTCAACTCTTGTAAGGCTGTGGGGAACAGACAAACACAGTAAAGGCTAAACATTTTCCTTTTGAGTGATGCTCAGCGTTCTGATATGAAAAGCATATATAAAGCGATGTTTACCGAAATGTGCTGTCTTTATTTGGATATTCTCATTGGTGGTGGTATTTGTTGGTTAGCCGTTGCAAAGGTAGGTATTTATTTTATAACATGGAAGACGCATCGAACGAAAGCGGCAGCAATGCGCCCACACTTCTCAATTCATAAATGCCTTTTTCGCCGGACAGCAGTATGCGCATGGGACGTTTGAAACGTTTTTCCGTTTCGAGCATCACCTGCCGGCAGGCGCCGCACGGGGGAATCGGTTCTTCCAGGAACTCGCCGCGTTCGTTGCGGGCGGCTATGGCAAGTGTCTCCACAGCCTGGTCGGGATATTGGGAGTTGGCATAGAACAAAGTGGTGCGTTCCGCGCAAAGCCCCGACGGATAAGCTGCATTCTCCTGATTGGTTCCGGTAACGATGATATTGTTTGCCAGCCGGGCGGCCGCGCCCACCGAGAAGTGCGAATAGGGGGCATAACTGCGGTAAGTTGCCTGCCGGGCGGCATCCAGAAGCTCGCGGTCGGCGGCATTCAGCTCTTCGTATTCGTATATCTTGATGGCAATCTGTATGTTCAGGTCCTTCATAGAATAATGGTTTATTGTAATTAATGTTACAAAGATAGGAAAGAGATTGGTTTTTTCAATTCTTTTGCAGACTTTTGTGTCAAATTCAACACTCGAAGCATGAAACCTATATTCAGACTGACTGCTATCATAGCACTTCTCTTTATTTGCGTGGCTGTGCAGGCACAACGCAGAAATTCCCGTTACAACGAATATATCAAACAATATGCCCCGCTTGCCGTGGAGCAGATGAAGGAACATAAGATACCCGCCAGCATCACACTGGCACAAGGCCTGCTGGAGAGCGGTGCGGGACAAAGCGCACTGGCACGCAAGAGCAACAACCACTTCGGCATAAAGTGCCATAGCGACTGGCGCGGGCGGAGAGTGTACCACGACGACGATGCCAAAGGAGAGTGCTTCCGCGCCTATCGCCACCCGAAGGACTCCTACGAGGACCACTCGCTCTTCCTGAAACGCGGCGCACGCTATGCTTTCCTGTTTAAGTTGAAGATTACCGACTACAAAGGCTGGGCGCGCGGCCTGAAAAAAGCGGGATACGCCACAGACCCTTCCTATGCCAACCGCCTGATAACCATTATCGAGGACTACGACCTGTATAAGTACGACAGCCGCGGCATGAGCAAGCGCGAGGCCCGCAAGTGGGAGAAAGAACTGAAGAAGAAACCCTGGCTTGCCAACCCGCATCAGGTGTATATTGCCAACGACATTGCCTACGTTGTGGCCCGCGACGGCGATACTTTCCAGTTCCTGGGCAAAGAGTTCGACATCAGTTGGCGCAAACTGGTGAAGTATAACGACCTGCATAAAGAGTACACCTTAGAGGCAGGCGACATCATCTATCTGAAAGACAAGCGTAAGAAAGCCGCCAAGCCTCATACCGTTTATATTGTAAAAGACGGCGATTCCATGCACTCCATTTCGCAGAAGTACGGCATCCGCCTGAAGAATCTGTATAAGATGAACCGCAAGGATGCGGAATATGTGCCCGAAGTAGGGGACAGACTGCGCCTGAGATAACGTTCAGGGAATATTATCGTAAGTGCTTGATGCTCATAAGAAAGGATGTACCGGGAAATACCTCGGCTTGGTACGCGGAGTACCAACCGTTGGTATCTCTCGTACCACAGTGCGGTATTCGTAGTACCACAGTGTGGTACATGCCGTACCAAAGAGTGGTATGACAAGTACCAACGCGTGGCATGACAAATACCAAAGGGGGAAACGGACGCTGAGGTGAGGAGTTTTCCCCGTTATCCCCTGCTGTTTTATATTTCCTCTACCGGACTTTTATGTTTTCTTTTCCGTCCGTTTCTTCTTTTCGTACAGTGCAGCTATCCGAAAATGTACAGAGTGTCCGTTTTCGGACACTCTTCTTTTTGCCTTAACGCTTGTTTTCAATGATTTATGTTTTTGGCACGGATTTGGCAAGTATAAGGGCGAAGAATCGCAGGCTGTCCGTTTACGCAACAGGGCGGCAGCAACGTAAAACGGTAAATAAAGACAGAAAATATGGATAGAGAGATTCCGAAAGAAGTTCGTAACAAAGAGCGTAACAAGAAAATCATTCGTTATGGCGGCATGGGCGCTGCGGGTATCGTCGTTATCAGTGTGCTCATCTCATTGATGCGCACGGGGGTGAAGGAGAAGGACATCGTATTCTCCCAGGTAAGTACAGGCACGATTGAAGTCAGCGTAAGCGCTTCCGGCAAGGTGGTTCCTGCCTTTGAGGAGATTATCAACTCGCCCATCAACACCCGTATTCTGGAAGTGTATAAGAAAGGTGGCGACAGCGTGGATATAGGCACGCCCATCCTGAAGCTGGACTTACAGAGCGCCGAAACCGACTACAAGCAGAAACTCGACGAGGAGCAGATGCGCAGCTACAAGCTGAAGCAGCTCAAGCTTGAGAATATGACCAAGCTGAACGACTTGGAGATGAAGATAAAAGTCTCTGCCATGCAACTGAACCGCAAAAAGGTGGAGTTGCGCAACGAGCAATACCTCGACAGCCTCGGTTCGGGTACTACCGACAAAGTGCGTCAGGCAGAGTTGAGTTATAACGTGGCGGAGCTGGAATACGAACAGTTGAAGCAGCAGTACGCCAATGAGAAGGAAGTGCTGGATGCCGAATATCAGGTACAGGAGCTGGACTTCAGCATCTTCAGAAAAACGCTTGCCGAAACGAAACGCACGCTGGACGATGCGCAAGTCCGCTCGCCCCGCAAGGCAATCCTCACTTACATAAACAACCAGATCGGCGCGCAGGTGGCGGAAGGTTCGCAGATTGCCGTCATCTCCGATTTGAGCCACTTCAAGGTAGAGGGCGAGATAGCCGACACGTATGGCGACCGTGTTGCCGCCGGCGGCAAGGCGATAGTCAAGATAGGCAGCGAGAAGCTGGAAGGTACGGTGAGCAGCGTCACTCCGTTGTCCAAGAATGGTGTTATTTCCTTCACCGTACAGTTGAACGAGGACAACAACCGCCGTCTGCGCTCCGGCCTGAAGACGGACGTGTATGTGATGAACGCCGTGAAAGAGGATGTGATGCGCATAGCCAACGCCTCTTACTACGTGGGTCGCGGGGAGTACGAACTGTTTGTACGCAATTCCGACAAGGAGATTGTGAAACGCAAAGTGCAGTTGGGCGATTCCAACTTTGAGTTTGTGGAAGTTATTGGCGGCTTGCAACCGGGCGATGAGGTGGTGGTGAGCGACATGAGCCAATATAAGAACAAGAATAAGCTGAAACTGAAATAACAATTAAATACCTACCATTATGATTAAGTTAACTGGCATCAACAAGATTTATCGTACCAACGAGATTGAAACCGTAGCGTTGGAGAATGTGAACCTCGAAGTGAACAAGGGGGAATTCCTCAGTATCATGGGACCTTCCGGTTGCGGTAAATCTACTTTGCTGAATATTATGGGTTTGCTGGATGCGCCTACCGGCGGCACGATTGAAATAGCCGGTACCAAGGTGGACGGCATGAAGGACAAGGAACTGGCGGCTTTCCGTAACCGGAAGCTGGGCTTTGTATTCCAGTCTTTCCATTTGATTAACTCGCTGAATGTGCTGGACAACGTGGAGCTGCCTTTGCTGTACAGAAAGGTATCGTCCAAAGAACGTCGCCGCCTGGCAGAGGAAGTGTTGCAGAAAGTAGGCCTGAGCCACCGTATGCGCCACATGCCTACACAGCTCTCCGGCGGTCAGTGCCAGCGTGTTGCCATTGCACGCGCCATTATCGGCAATCCGGAGATAATCCTTGCCGATGAGCCTACCGGTAACCTGGACTCCAAAATGGGAGCGGAAGTGATGGAGCTGCTGCATCGACTGAACAAGGAAGACGGGCGCACCATCGTAATGGTAACCCACAATGAAGAGCAAGCCAGACAGACCTCAAGGACAATCCGCTTCTTCGACGGCCGTCAAGTAGAATAACCCCCATAATCCATAACTTATAACTCATAACTCAAAAATGCAGACCATTCGCCAAGCTTTTATACTTTTACGGCAGAACCCGTTGCTGAGTACCATATTCATATTGGGTACGGCATTTGCCATTACCATGATTATGGCGATTGTGATTACCTGGCAGATGAAATATGCCGACATCGAGCCGGAAGTGAACCGTAACCGCTCTCTCTACATAAGCAAGATGCATTTGCAGGGTAAGGAAAACAAGAACTGGAATAATTATACAGCCTGTTCGCCGGCTTTCATGAAGAACTGTGTGCAGCCGTTGCCCGAAGTAGAGGCCTGTACGGCATTTGTTCCGGCAACGGTCGCCCTGGTTTCCATGCCCGACGGCACTAATGCGGTGAAAGTGGATGCTATGGAAACCGACCCGGGATTCTGGAAAGTGTTCCGGATGCAGTTTGTCGCAGGACGGGGATTCGACGATTCCGACCGGGGCGGCGATGTGTCCGCCATTGTCGTGGCTGCTTCTGTGGCGCGGAAACTGTTCGGCACTACGGATGCGGTGGGCAAGACGGTGCTGCTGAACCGTAACGAAGCGCGTATCTGCGGGGTGGTAAAGGATGTTTCGGTCATTGCGAAGGATGCTTATGCGCAAGTGTGGCGCATGTATCCCGCCAAGTTGCAGGATGCCACTTCCATCTGGAGTTATGCCCAATCGCATACGGTGGTGGCGCTGGCACGTTCTTCCGAAGATATTCCGGCCATCAGGCAAGGCATAGCGAAGCGGGTGAAGGACATCAATGCCGTACAGACCGAAGTGCTGATGGACATCATGGAACAGCCCGATGAAATCGTGACGCATGTCAACCATGTGTGGGCCAACGTGGGGCCGGATTTGCGGATGTTGTACATACAGTACGCTCTGGCATTGCTCATTGTTCTTTTAGTGCCGTCGCTCAATCTGTGCGGCCTGAGCAATAGCCGTATGCAGCAGCGCATCAGCGAACTGGGCGTGCGTAAGGCATTCGGAGCAACGCGCGGCGTACTGATAAGGCAGATATTGAATGAAAACCTCGTACTGACCCTGATTGGCGGAGCGGTGGGGCTGGTGTTCAGCTATCTGGCCGTGTACGGCATGCGTACGTGGCTGTTCACCAATAATCAGAACACCGGCACTTCCGGCGAGTTCGACCTGAGCATGTCGGTACTGTTCAGCCCTACGGTATTCTGTCTGGCATTCCTTTTCTGCCTGGTCATCAACCTGCTGAGCGCAGGCCTGCCTACATGGCTTGCCGCACGGCACACGATTGTGGATTCTTTGAACGATAAATAAAGCGAAATTGATTATGAAATTCATAGTACATAACTTACGTATGATTCGGGCGCGTCTCCGCAGTAACGGATGGGTGTTTGCAGAACTGTTCCTGGTATTTATCGTGATGTGGTTTCTCTGCGATTCGCTGGGATGCCTGAAGTATACGTTCTATCGCCCGTTGGGGTATAACATAGACCATGTGTACCAGCTTTCAATGATTAAGGGCGGTGAAAGCCGGGACAGCAGCATGACGAATGCGGACAAATACCTGGGCATCCTGCAGAAGCTCGAAAGGGAGCCTACGGTTGAAGTGGCCGCCCTGTCGTATTGGAGCCTGCCGATGAGCGGCAATAATTCCTATAACTCGCTGGCTGTGCAGGATACCATCGGATGCGAACTGCGTATAATAAACGCTACCGGGGGATATACGCGGGTATTCCGCATGAAGGAAGATGCCAAACGTTCGTTTGCGGCAATGCCTGTGAGGGGTGATGTCACATCCGGCAATTATGTGATGCTGAGCGAGGGTGCGGCCGACTATTATAAGGAAAGAGTACCCGGCTTCTCTTTGGATACTCCCTTGAGCTGGTACGGAGATTCCGCGAACGTGGTAATACAGTGCGGTATGATCGGCAGTTTCCGTTCCTATCGCTATGGGGCAGATGCAGAGTGGGCTTTCCGGAGAATTGACGAGAATGTGATACGGACCGAATTGCGGGATGATGGAGCGCAGATTGTTTTCCGCGTGAAGGAAAACATGGACTCTCCCGATTACCGGAGCAAGTTTCTGAAAGAGATAGCCCCGCACCTGGACACCGACAATATGTTCATAGCCGACGTTGTGCCTTATACGGAGCAGCAATATCAGTTTGAAGTGATGAAAGGCGATGTGGATAAGGTGAATACGCAAACGGTTGTGGTGGTATTCCTGTTGGTGAATGTGTTCCTGGGGCTGATAGGCACTTTCTGGTTCCGTACCCGTAGGCGCCGCAATGAAATAGCTTTGCGGCTTGCCATGGGCAGCACGAAGAAGCAGATATTCTGCCTGCTCATGGGGGAGGGATTGCTGTTGCTGACTCTTGTTACGCTGCCCGCCATGATTGTCTGTTATAACGTGGGCATTGCCGAATTTACAATGGGACATACGGAACTGATTACCACCTGGCCGGTGAAATGGAGCTTCCTGCGTTTCCTGCTGGGCTCGTTGGGTGCATGGCTGCTGATAGCGCTGATGGTGGTAATTGGAATATGGTTCCCGGCACGGCAGGCTATCAAGATACAGCCGGCAGAGGCGTTGCACGAAGAATAGAATGTGAAACAAAATAAAAAAAGAAGAAATATGAGAACTGATATAGCGGGTGTTATCATTGCATTGGTATTGGCCTTTGCAGGTATGCTGAGTGTTTGTGCACAAGATGCAAAAGTAAGTGAGGTACGTAAGGTGGATGCTTTCTCGTCCGTTGAGATAACCTCTGTGGGGACAATTCATTTTACACAGAGTGATACTTATTCTTTCAGGATTGAAGGCAGGGAGAGGTACGTGAAGAATACGCAGACCACAGTGAAGGACGGCCGTCTGCTGATAGGTTTCAAGGACGGGAAAAACAAGCGTAGGAGCAATCAGAAGAATGGCGTGACTATCTGGATTTCGGCTCCCGACTTGAAGGAGGTGGAGTTTACCGGTGTAGGCGAATTCAAATGTGAGAAGCCCTTGAAGCTCGATGCCGTGTCATTCGAGATAAAAGGTGTGGGTGAAGTGAATGTCTTCGACTTGACGTGCAACGAGCTGAAAGTTGCCTTGCGCGGAGTAGGCAGCGCCGATATTCATGTAGCCTGCGACTATTTGTCTGCCAAAATGGGTGGTGTGGGTAGCGTCACTTTGAGCGGAACCGCCGGACGTGCCGATATTTCCAAAGGAGGAATAGGAGGAGTAAATACAGATAATTTGAAAATAGGCCGTTAAGATGATAAAGCAATACTTCACACAAGCCTGGGCGCAGTTGCGGCAGCAGCCGGTGATGAGTGCCGTCAGCATAGCCGGTACTGCGCTTGCCATATTCCTTATTATGCTGGTGGTAATGATGCAGCAGGTAAAGGTGGCTCCTTTTGCGCCCGAAAGCAATCGCGACCGCTTCCTGCACGTCAAGTGGATGAGTATCTCCAACTCAAATTGGGGAGACGGCACAAGTAACGGACCGATGAGCGCACAGACTGCCCGCGAATGTTTCCAGTCGTTGAAGACACCGGAAGCCGTTACTATTTATACTGTTTTTCCTATATCCACTCCTGTATCTCTGCCGGGCAGTCCGGCGATCAGTGTGGACTTGCGACAAACGGACGACATCTTTTGGCGCGTATTTGACTTCTCCTTTATTGGTGGAAAGCCTTATGATAAAGCAACATTCGATGCAGGTCAACCGGTGGCTGTACTTACGGAGAGTGTGGTGCGCAGCCTTTTCGGTACGACGGATGCCGTGGGGCGCGAGTTTCTTCTCAATCATGCGCCTTACCGCGTTGCCGGTGTCGTGAAAGATGTGTCTACGCTGGCCGACTGCGCTTACGGACAGGTATGGGTCCCGTATACTTCTACGGGAATGGATAAGGAGGCTTGGAACGACCGGCACATGGGAATGATGAGTTGTACGATGCTGGCGCACAGCCGGGATGATTTTCCCGCTATCCGCCAGGAAGCGGAACGCCGTAAATCGGAGTATAATACGCTTATCGGAGAGAACGGCTGGAAGCTGATTTACCGTAACCGCCCTTACGACCAGGAAAAGAATTCCATTGCTTTCGGTGCCAATATCGAACCGGATGTGAATGCGGCGCGCCGTCAGCGGATTATCATCTTCGTCATTCTGCTGATAGTGCCTGCCATCAATCTTTCGAGCATGACACAGAGCCGCTTGCGTCAGCGGGTATCGGAAATCGGAGTGCGCCGTGCTTTCGGCAGTACACGGATGGAGCTGATTGGGCAGATTGTGGCGGAGAATCTGGTAATGACTTTATTGGCAGGTGTTGTCGGTTTGCTGTTGAGCGTGGCCTTTGCATACGTGGGCAATACCTTGCTTTTTGCACAGGAATTCAGTCAGACTTTGAACCCGCCGGAAGTGGATGCTTCCATTCTGCTTCATGCTTCCACCTTTGGGTGGGCGTTGCTGTTCTGCTTTGTGCTGAATCTGATGAGTAGCGGTTTTCCGGCATGGAAGGCTTCCCGCATCGGGATAGTGAACGCATTGGGAGGACGGTTGCACTAAACGCTTGTCGCTAACTATTAATTACGGAAAGAAATGACTAAGAAACTTTTGGTACAGATAAAGAATGAATGGCGCAATAACCTGTGGCTGGCGTTGGAATTGCTGGTTGTAAGCGTTGTGATGTGGTTTGTGGTGGACTATCTCTATACGCGTACGGCAACTTATCTGGAGCCGCGGGGCTTCGACATCAGCCATTGTTACCTTATCGAAATGGGAAAGCTTACCGATAAGAGTCCCGATTATATCCCGAACCAGACCGATGAGCAGGAAGATGCCGATATTCTTGAACTTGTGGACCGTCTGCGCCGTCGTCCGGAGATAGAGGCAGTGAGCCTTTCGCAAAACTCATATCCATATAATGGCAGTAACTCCACAGATCTGGTGCAGTACGATACGCTGGTCTCCGGTAGTTGGACGATACGCCGTTTGGTGACTCCCGATTTTGTGCGTGTGTTCCGTTATCAGGGCACACGTGGCGAGACGCCCGAGCAGCTTGCCGGGATGTTGGAAAAGGGAGAGTTCCTTGCTTCCGACAACCTTTACCGGAAGTACGGCCATCCGCTGACGGAGTTCGTAGGCAAGAGCTTCCGGCTTTTCGGCGACACAATACAAACCTACCGGCTGGGAGCGGCCTTGAAGGATGTACGTTACAATGATTTCGAGCAGGCCCGCGATTCGTATATCTTTCTTTATAAACTCGATTGGTATGATACGGGATTGGAACTCTGTGTCCGTGTCCGCGAAAATCAGGACCATGATTTCATCCAACGCCTGAAAACGGACAGTGAGAAACAGTTCCGCATCGGCAATATCTTTATCTCCGAAATACGTTCCTTTAAGGACATCCGCCGTAATTTCCAGCAGACATGGAGCAATGACCTGCGCAATTACGTAATGGGTATGGGATTTCTGTTGCTGAATATATTTCTGGGACTGCTCGGCACTTTCTGGTTCCGTACCCAGCAACGCCGTTCGGAGATTGCCTTGCATAAGGTGCATGGAGCATCGGACATGAGTATTTTCACCCGTCTGATAAGCGAGGGGCTGCTTTTGCTGTTGCTTGTCACGCCTGTTGCTTTGCTCATAGACTATAATCTGGCAAGCATGGAACTGAACTCCTGGCGCAACGGTACGACTTTGGAGTGGGAGCGCCTATTGCTTTGCGCTGCCATCAGCTTCCTGCTGATAGGATTGATGATTGCGATTGGTATAGGCATTCCGGCACGCAGGGCGATGAAGGTACAACCGGCAGAGGCTTTGCATGATGAATGATTTTAGGAAGTTAAACAGATAACGGAATATGATACGTCTTTACTTTCAGCAAGCGCTATATCACTTGCGCGAGAATCCCATCATAACATGGGTTTCCGTACTGGGTACGGCATTGGCCATCTGCATGATTATGGTACTTGTCATCACTTTTCAGGTACGGCTCGTGGACTGCGAGCCTGAGGTGAACCGCAGCCGTTCGCTGTATGTGTCTGCCATGTCCGTCAAGAACAAGGGCGGGAGCGACGGCGATTCATCCAACGCCCGCATGTCGGTGCGTACGGGGCGCGAGTGCTTTAAGAATCTCACTACGGCGGAGGCGGTAACATTGGTTTCCTTGCCCGAAAAGGTACGTGTGTCCCTGCCGGCAGGCAACAAGGTCACGGCCGACATGGTGCAGACGGACGACGCCTTTTGGCATATCTTCCAGTTCCGCTTTCTCAGCGGCAAGGCGTTTACCAAGGCCGACAGCGATGCCGGAGTGCCATGTGCCGTGTTGAGCGCTGCGGTGGCGCGCCGCCTGTTCGGCACAACGGACGTTGCGGGAAAGACGGTACAGTTGAACTATGTGGAATACCGTATATCCGGTGTGGTGACGGATGTGTCCGTACTGGCCACTTCCGCCTATGCGCAGGTGTGGGTTCCCTATACGTCCACAGACATTGCCCGGCTGACGTGGTGGGAGGAGACCATGGGGCAGATGAGGGCGGTTATCCTTGCGCGCTCCGCAGCCGATTTCCCGGCTATCCGTGAGGAGGCGGAGCAACTCCGCCGTAAGTATAACGACAGTCTGCGCGACTCGGAAGTGTTCTATCGCGGGCAACCCGATGAACAGTTTGCCAACCTTTACCGCAAGTGGAGCGAAACGCCCGATACCAAAGCCATTATCCTGCGCTATATGTTCGTTATTGCCATCCTGTTGCTTGTGCCTGCCATCAACCTGAGCAGCATGACGCTCTCCCGCATGCGCAGACGTATGGCGGAGATAGGCGTGCGCAAGGCTTTTGGGGCTACGGGTGGCGAACTGATACGCCAGATATTCTTTGAGAACCTGTTGCTGACATTGTTTGCCGGCGTGTTGGGACTTGCGCTGAGTTACGCCGCCACCTTCCTGCTGAACGGTTTCCTTTTCAACAACAGCACCAATGCCTACCTCAGCGGGGAAACCGCCCTGACACCGGGCATGCTGCTTTCGCCCTGGGCATTCCTTGCAGCTTTCGGTTTCTGTTTGCTGATGAACATCCTTTCGGCAGGCATACCGGCATGGAGGGCTTCGAGAATGAATATAACGGATGCGATCAATCAAAGGTAAATGATGCTTATGAAAACGATATTGAAACAAATAAAGAACGAGTGGAACAGCAATCTTTTTCTCTTTGTGGAGCTGCTGCTGGTCTTTGTCGTGCTGTGGTATATTGTGGACTGGACGCTTGTCACCGCACGGGTCTATCACGCTCCGATGGGATTCGATACGGAGCACTGCTACAACATCACCGTAAGCAAGTTGGGAGAGGACTCGCCTCTTTATAATCCGGAGCTAACCGCCGATGATGATATGGACGACTTGCTCCGGCTTACGGACCGGCTGCGCCACTGCCCCGGCGTAGAGGCCGTTGCCCTTTCGCAAAACTGCTTTCCGTACAATGAGGGCAGTAACAGTATTGATTTGGGTATTGACTCTGTGGCTGTCAATGTACGTCTTCTTTGGGTGGAGGCGGACTTTTTCCGCGTGTTCCGTTATGCCTTTACGGAGGAAGCGGAGTTTGCCAAGGTAGAGGCTGCATTCCGCAATGACGAGCCGGTGGTATCTTCCAATCTCACCGAAGGACATCCGGAATTGGGAGGCAGTGCGTCCTTGCCAGGGCGGGAAGTCTTGCTGTTGAACTACGGCAAGGACGTCCGCCGTCGCATCGGTGCGGTGGGCACGCCCGTGCGCTGGTCGCATTTCCATACTCCGTCGCAGTGGGGTGGGGCTTTTGCAGCCCTTCCGCTCAATGCGAAGAGGTTACGGAATTTCGGCGATCCCCGTTATGTCACAGTCAGCCTGCGCGTTTCCGAAGATGCCGATAAGAACTTTGCCGAAAAGCTGATGAATGATGCCGACCGCCTTTATCAGGTAGGTAATCTGTATCTGCTGGACATTACACCTTTCAGCCATTTGCGCGAAATCTGCGAGCTGGAAGACATGAACGAATGGAAGACACAGCTTTGCGTGCTCGGTTTCCTGCTGTTGAATATCTTCTTGGGCGTTATCGGCACATTCTGGTTCCGTACGCAGCAACGCCGTAAAGAGGTTGCGCTGAGGCTGGCGCTGGGCAGTTCGCGCCGGGGGATTTTCTCCTGTCTCATGTACGAAGGGGTGTTGCTGCTTACGCTGGCGGCCGTACCGGCGGCTGTCATCGCTTTCAATATCGGTTATGCCGAACTGGTGGATGTGGGCAAGATGCCTTTCGATGCCGGACGCTTCCTGCCGGCTCTTGCCTTGACATGGCTGCTTATGGCGCTGATGATTGTTGCCGGAATCTGGTATCCTGCTTATGGAGCGATGAAAGTACACCCGGCAGAAGCATTGCATGATGAATAAAGTTTTTTAAGAAAAGATGTATATTCTCGATATAAGCTTGTATATTTGCGTAGTTATAAAGAAGTTTACGCAGACAAATCAAAACAAACGGAATGGGAAAACACTTTTTCTTAACATGTTCATTAGCTTTCTTATGCATGATATCGGGGACGCTTTCGGCTGCGGAAACCAATTATAATGTACTTTTCATACAATCATACACAAACAGCTCTTCCTGGCATAATAATCTTATTGCCGGTTTGCAGGACGGCTTGAAAGAAGGCGGTGTAAAAGCAAACGTGGTTATAGAGTATCTGAATGCCGATTTTTGGACGTTTGCTTCGGAGTGTGTTATCATGCGCCGCATATGTGAACGTGCCAGACAGCGGAAAACGGATTTGATTGTGACGTCCAGCGATGAGGCTTTCTTTACCTTGACTCACTGCGGCGATTCTTTGCCGTATCAGATACCGGTAGTTGTTTCGGGCATTAAATATCCTGACAGGAAGTTGTTCGACCGTATGCCGAATGTCTCGGGCTTCACTTCAGTAACGGATTTTAATGTGTTGCTTGAGGAAGCCATACGTTTGTTTCCTGCACGTAAGGAGATTGTCTGCCTGTCGGACAGCAGTTTTTTGAGTGCTAAGGGAGTGGAAGCGGTAGAAGAAGCCTGGGAGTCTTTTCATAAGAAACATCCCGAATACAGTTTTAAGGAACTGAATGTGCAGAGAAAGTCCCTCAACTCTCTCATAACGTCTATTTGTTACGATTATCATGCCCATAAGTACATTGTTATCGCCCCTAAGTGGATTCCTTTTCTTTCTCTGAAATTGAAAGCTCCTGTATTTGCCAATCAAAACCTGGCAATGACAAGCGGTGTTTTATGTGTTTATGATGTAGAACCGGCGGCAGATACTTATGCTGCGGGCATACAGGCGGCAAGTATTCTGAAGGGCCGGTCGCCTGCTTCATTCGGAATAGGAGACCTGGGCGGCAAGTTATTGTTCGACTACAAGCAGTTGGACTTCTTCCATGTAGATGTGGATAGTGTTGAAAAACGGGGAATCGTTTTGAACATTCCTCTGATGGACCGCTATCAGGCCTGGTTTATTCTGTTCTATTCGGTGATAGTGGGTGCGTTGGCATTTCTTGTAGTCTGGCTCTATCGGAGCAACCGGCGTGAATCGCGCAAGCGGATACATGCGCAGACCCGTCTGCTGATACAACACCGTCTGGTGGAACAGCGGGATGAATTCGATAAGATATTCTGTTCTATTCGCGACGGACTGGTTACGTATGATATGGATTTGAGAATCCATTTTGTGAACCGGGCTTTAGTGGAGATGCTGGGATTGCCTGCAGAAATGTATACGACACGTCCGTACGAAGGACAGGTTGCCGGTTCCATTCTCCATATTTACATGAATGGCGAGAATATCCTGCAGGCTCTGTTGAAACAGGTGATACAGGATAGGAAGCCTGTCATTATACCGGAAAAGGCATTCATGCAGGAGAATACCAAAGGTACTTATTTCCCTGTTTCGGGCGAGGTGGTTCCTATCTTTGCGAAAGACAAACTGACGGGTATGGCAATTGTCTGCCGTAATATATCCGAAGAAGAGATGCAGAAGCGTTTTTTCAATATGGCTATTGAGGAAAGTTCCATTTATCCGTGGCAGTACAACACACGGTTGAAATGCTTCCATTTTCCCGACGGACTGCTGCAACGTTTCAATTGCTACGACAATACGGACTATATCTCGAGAGAAGAACTGGATCGGATTGTCCATCCGGAAGACCTTTCCCGCACATGCAGGCATTTCGACAATATCATGCTGGGGCATGAGCCGAACTCGCGCATGAGTTTCCGGCTGCAAAACGCAGATGGCGGATATGAGTGGTGGGAGTTCCGGAGTACCGCTTATGAGGGGCTCACGGTAGATATACCTTATAGGGTATTGGGTGTATGCCAGAGTATCCAGCGTTATAAAGACACCGAAGAGGAACTTATCGCGGCCCGTGACCGTGCCTTGCAGGCTGACAGACTGAAATCGGCGTTCCTTGCCAACATGAGCCATGAGATACGTACTCCGTTGAATGCGATAGTCGGTTTCTCCGATTTGTTGAAAGACCTGCAAGCCTTTTCTTCGGAAGAAGTACAGCAGTTTGTCGAGACTATCAATATAAACTGCACGTTGTTGCTGGCTCTGATTAATGATATTCTGGACCTCTCGCGCATCGAATCGGGCACAATGGATTTTCAGTTCTCTTCTTACAATCTTACGTTTATCATGCAGGAAGTTTACGACTCCCAGAGGTTGAGCATGCCGCAGGGAGTGGAATTATGCACCGATTTTCCGGAAGGGGCCGACAAGTATATCACTACCGATGCCGTACGCTTGAAGCAGGTTTTGAATAATCTGATTAACAATGCCAAGAAGTTTACCGTGCAAGGGAGCATCACTTTAGGATATAGAGTGGATGAATCCGGATATACCACTGTCTTTGTGGAAGATACCGGAGCGGGTATATCCGATGAAGACCAGAAGCATATCTTCGAGCGTTTCTATAAGGCGGACAGCTTTACGCAAGGGGCCGGTTTAGGGTTGAGTATCTGCCAGACAATTGTGGAACGTATACACGGAACCATTACGGTGACTTCAAAGCCGGGCAGAGGAACCCGCTTTGAAGTCCGCATGAGTGATGATGTAATATGATTGCCGGTCGGTTTTAGAGTTTATTCTATCCTTTTGCATCCGTTGGATTGCAGGAACTCGTCGAGCATCAGTTCGTAGTTGCCATGCAGCATGATGTGATGGTTGCCCAACGGATTTCTCAGGAAATATTCCGCCGGGGCGTTCATCTTGATACGTACCTGCGTGCGGCACATATTGATGTAGTTGGTGTTTTCGGTCAGTGTACCTGTGCCGAGGTAATATTCGTCCAGACATTCTCCGCCGCATTTCACGATTGTCACGTCTCCGGTAGGCAATATTCCCTGTATGCCGATGCCGCTTTCCGTTTCAAAGTGGTTGCGGATGATAAACTGTTCTGTCTGTGCGATGCCGATGGTGCAATGCGCCAGTATGATTTCGTTGGTGCGTGCATTAATCATGGAAGGGTTGGCCATGAAAGCAGGTTTGCCTGTGAGCACTTTGGCAGCGAGCATGGTGAAGACGGACTGCAAATCGCCTTCGCATCCGGCAATGATGCCCTCGTCATTCAGCAGGGAAAGCGCCAGGCAGCCGGTAGTGCCCGTCTGTTCTATCAGGCGGAAACAACTCAGGGTGAGTGCGCTTAAACGGTCTTCGTCCACAATCTTCCGGATGGCGCGATACAGGCGCATTGCCTTTATCATATCTTCGGGCGACGCTTCCCGGCAGGCAAGCGCTTTTCCGGCAAGGCCGGCACATGCTTCGCCTACTTCATCATCCGTGATTTGGTTGTAATATTCGTACACACGTTCCAGTGCGATGTCTGTGTATTCCACTCCCCAGCGTCGTTTGGCAAGCAGATAATCCACGTTGCTGGCAATGAGCCAGCTCGACGGAGTGCCTATTACGCCGATACGCATTCCGTAGAGGCCGCGTTGCGCCATGAAATTGCTGTGCAGTACAAAAATACGTTTGATGATTTCGGACAGTTCGCCATGCAGGATTTCGCTTTTCATTCCCCGGCTGCGCAGCCAGGAAGATATTTCGAGGGCGGCGGCAAGCGAGTTCTGCATACCGTCTGCCAGGATGATGGCAGGGCGGGGAAGAGCCTCGAAATGCTGGATAACCAGCCGTTCCACTCCGCCGGTGGCGATGAACAGGATGCTGAAATCGTCGGGAGACAGCTTGTTGATATCTTGGTAATCTATGAAATTGACGGTGAAATATTTTTCCAGTTCGTTCAGGATTATTTCATGGGAACTGCGGACTGATGCTTGCTTATGTAGCAGTGAAGCAAAAGTTATTAGGTTGATGACCATAGCGTTACTTACTATTTTAAAAGTTGGTTTAAGATAAAACGGTTGTGGTTGCTCATTTGTTTACTATTTCAAAGGTACAAGATTCTTTTTAAATAGCATAGTGTTTTTAATATAGATAAGGTTTTTAAAGTTTTTATGTCTTTGCTTCCCTTTGGTATCAAATAAATCACTACATTTGCAACTTAAATGATAAAATGATATAAAAACTCATGCCAACAATTTCTATTCGCGGGATGGAGATGCCCGCATCTCCTATCAGAAAGCTGGCTCCCTTGGCAGATGCAGCCAAGCAACGGGGCATCCATGTATTCCACCTCAATATCGGACAGCCCGACCTGCCTACGCCGCAAGTCGCGATTGACGCCATCCGTAATATTGACCGTAAGGTATTGGAGTACAGTCCCAGTGCCGGTTATCGCAGCTATCGCGAGAAGTTGGTGGGGTATTACGATAAGTACAACATTAAGCTCACTGCGGATGACATAATCATTACATCCGGCGGTTCGGAAGCGGTGCTGTTCTCTTTCATGGCATGCCTTAATCCGGGTGACGAGATTATCGTGCCCGAACCGGCTTATGCCAATTACATGGCGTTTGCTATCTCTGCCGGAGCCAGGATACGTACGATTGCAACGACCATCGAAGAGGGATTCTCGCTGCCTAAGGTGGAGAAGTTCGAGGAGCTGATAAACGAACGTACGCGTGCCATCCTGATTTGTAACCCCAACAACCCTACCGGCTATCTTTATACCCGCCGTGAAATGAATCAGATACGCGACCTTGTGAAGAAGTACGACCTCTTCCTCTTCTCCGACGAGGTGTATCGCGAGTTCATCTATACGGGTTCTCCATACATCTCCGCCTGCCATCTGGAAGGCATCGAGAACAATGTAGTCCTGATTGATTCCGTTTCCAAGCGTTATTCCGAATGCGGTATCCGTATAGGTGCGCTGATAACGAAGAACAAAGAAATACGCGATGCCGTTATGAAGTTCTGCCAGGCGCGTTTGAGTCCGCCGTTGATAGGTCAGATTGCCGCCGAAGCGTCTTTGGATGCCGGTGAAGACTATCTGCGCGATACCTACGACGAGTATGTAGAACGCCGTAAATGCCTGATTGACGGTCTGAACCGTATCCCCGGCGTATATTCGCCCATTCCGATGGGAGCGTTCTATACCGTGGCCAAGCTGCCCGTAGACGATTCGGACAAGTTCTGCGCATGGTGTCTTTCCGAATTCCAGTACGAAGGGCAGACCGTTTTCATGGCTCCGGCTTCCGGCTTTTATACCACTCCGGGTTCCGGCCGCAACGAAGTGCGCATCGCTTACGTCTTGAAGAAGGAAGATTTGATCCGTGCGCTGTTTGTGCTTTCCAAAGCGCTCGAAGCCTATCCGGGACGTACGGAATAGAAGATATATAATACTACTGATGAATTTATCCCGTTTCATAGCGCTGCGTATTTACCGCAGTTCCGATGTCGGAAAGCAAGTCTCCCGTCCTGCCGTGCTGATAGCAACTATCGGTGTTGCTATCGGGTTGGCGGTGATGATTATTGCCGTGTCGGTGATAATCGGTTTCAAGAGCGAGGTACGCGATAAGATAATCGGTTTCGGCTCGCATATCCAGATTAGCAATTCGGATGCGGCGCGTTCTTTTGAAACCCGCCCCATAGCCGTGACGGACAGCATGCTTGCCGCTCTTGCGGATAATTCCGGTGTGAAACACGTGCAACGCTATTCCACCAAGCCGGGTATGATAAAGACGTCTGATGCCTTTCAGGGCATGGTATTGAAAGGTATAGGGCCGGAGTATGGCAGTTCTTTCTTCCGCCGTCACCTGATAGAGGGAGAGTTCCCGCAGTTCAGCGACTCGGCTTCTACCAACCGTGTGGTCATTTCAAAGGCGATAGCCGACAAACTGAAGCTGAAGCTCGGCGACAAGATAGACACCTACTACATACAGGACGATGTGCGTGCCCGCCGCCTGACAATCGTCGGTATCTACCAGACCAACTTTTCCGAATACGACAACCTGTTCCTGCTTACAGACCTGTGCCTGGTGAACCGTCTGAACAAGTGGCATCCCGACCAGGTGAGCGGAGTGGAGCTGGAGTTGTACGACTACGATAAACTGGAAGAAACCACCTACCGGATAGCCGATGAAGTGGGCCGGCATCCCGACCCTTACGGGGCAGAATACTGTGTACTCAACGTAGAGCAGTTGAACCCGCAGATTTTTGCATGGCTCGGCATCTTGGATGTCAATATATGGGTTATCCTTATTCTGATGGTTGGCGTTGCCGGGTTTACCATGGTTTCGGGGCTGCTGATAATCATCATAGAGCGCACCTCCATGATTGGCGTTCTGAAATCTTTGGGAGCGAACAACCTCACTATCCGCAAACTGTTTCTTTGGCTGGCGGTATTCCTCATCGGAAAAGGAATGCTGTGGGGCAATGTAATAGGACTGGCTTTCTATTTTATCCAGAAGTGGTTCGGCTTGTTCCGTCTCGACTCGGAAACCTATTATATGGACACCGTTCCCGTATCTTTCAATCTTTGGCTTTTCTTGTTGCTGAATGTCGGCACGCTGCTGGCTTCAATCGCTATGCTGTTAGGACCGTCCTACCTCATTACACGGATTCATCCGGCAAATTCCATGCGCTACGAGTAGGGTAATTCCTCATTTATTTTCTCAGAAATTCGCTTTTCTTTCTAAACAGACAGTAGAGCTTCCAGCGGAGAGATTGCAGCGGCTGGAGTACATCGAACACGGGCAGCGACCAGTAGTATCTGCGCCGGTCGTTCAAATCCTTGGCAGTCTTGTTGACGATGATGGCTTGCAGGATAAACCGGAGTATCCAGACGAGGAATGCAATGCCTGCCGCCAGCCAGTGGAAATGCAGTATGGCTGTTGTGAGCGTAGCCATCCATGCGGCATGGAACGCGAGGCGGGTAGTGGTTTCCAGTCCGGCAAGCCAGCGTTGCATGCCGTGATAGAGGCGGGCGGTAGATGCGTAACCGATTTTCTCTTCCCGCCAGTCTTTTGCGCGGAATACGGGTTGCATGCGTACGGTGGCATCCGCATCGGTTTCCACGCGGGTATTTTCGGCAGTGGCTACATGATTGACGAACAGGTCGTCATCGCCGCGCTGAAGGTTGAGATGTGCAGAGAACCCTTTGTGTTCGTAAAACAACTCCTTGCGGTAGGCAAGGTTACGCCCGATGCCCATATACGGGCTTCCGGCAAGCGCAAAGCCGAGGTAGCGCATGGAAGTGAACAGATTGTCGAAAGCTACGCGCTTGTGCAGCCAGCCTTTACCGCGTTCATAGCCGCTATATCCCAAGACAACTTGCGTACGCGAGGTGAAGTTGCGTGCCAGCAGCCGCAGCCATTGGTTGCTTTGCGGGCAGCAGTTGGCTTCGGTAAAGACGAGCCAGTCGTATTTGCTGGCTTTCACGCCGAGGGTGGCGGCAAGCTTCTTCCGGCTGATGTAGCGGGAAGAGTCGGGGACAAAGCTGTGGTAGAGGTGCGGGTATTTCTCTTCCAGCAAGGTGAGGTAATCTTCGCTTTCGTCCGTGTTTCCGTCATTGATAACGATAACCTCAAATTGCGGATAATCCTGCTCCAGCACAGCTTTCAGGTTACGCCGTAGGTTTTCGCATTCCTCACGTGCGCAGATAATGACCGACACCGGCGGGAGCTCCTGCGAGAAGTGTACATTGCCGCGCTTCACGGCACGGCTGCGCAGGTGGATGCGGTTGTACAGGCAAAGGTAATAAAGTGCTTGGATGATAAAAAGAGTTCCCGTCGCTGCGAGTAATATCTGCTCGGTTGTATCGAATGTAAATGCTTCCATGTGTCCTATGACGTTTTATAACGTGCAAAGGTACGAAATTCGTCACAGATTACATGGTCTGATGCAGATTATTTATCTCCGGCACAACCTCAAACTTCGTTCCGGGGAAATGCCTGGAAAGATACTCCCGTATGTATTGCATCGTATCGTTCTGTATGGTCTTGTCCTCTACCGTGGGATAAAGGTTGTACAGTACGGTGTCGAGCGTGATTCCCCGGTGCCCGATGGCTTCAAGGCTTAGCAGGGTGTGATTGATACTGCCCAGCTTGCCGGATGTCACGAAGATAAGGGGGTAGTTCTTATCGGCAATGTAGTCTATGGTGAGATATTCTCCGGTCAGGGGAACCATCAGTCCGCCGGCTCCTTCCACGAGTACGGTGTCGTAGCGGCGGGCAAGCTCCTGCGTGGCGTTCTCTATTTTGTCGAAGTCGATAGGACGGTTGTCGATGCGTGCCGCAAGATGGGGAGAGCAGGGATAGGAGAAGATTTCGGGCATTGTAAGCCCCTCGTTATCCTCAGGCAGATAGCCGGTGCCCATGATGCGGCGGTGCAGGTCGATGTCCTCGGAGTGTCCGGTATTGCCGGTTTGAATGAATTTCTGGGTGATGACACGCTGTCCGTTCCGGGATAGCTGCTTGGCATACCAGGCAGTGCAATAGCTTTTTCCGGCATCCGTATCAATGCCGCTGATGAAATAAATGTTTGGTTTCATAATTCTTTATATCTTTATGTAAATTAACTGATTAAACATCGGTGCTCATACCTCTTATCACCTATGTGTTTACCGTATTCCTCATCCTTTATTTTAAAATCTCTTATACTTCATACCTTATACTTTACATTTCGTACCTTATGCTTCATATTTTGTACTTCATCCCTTATGCTTCTTACTTTGTCTTTCCTCTTTTTCTCGCTATTACATAAATCGGGTGATACGTCAGCGAAACGCTGCGGTCGTCCTTGCCGTACATCCGGATATATTCCTCGCAGAAACTTTGCAGGCGTCCGCGCGTCCAGACTTTCTTTTCCGTCCCGGTAACGCCGGTTTGTCTGAGGTGTTGCAACACTTCGAGCGGAGTGCCGAATGGCAGGGAGACAATCTCTTCTTCGGCATAAAGAACCTCGAAGCGGGAAGACAGCAAGGCTTTCAGTTCTTCGAGCGAGAAGTACTCCAGTCCGTGTCCGGTCAGGGTATGTATCTCCTGCATATTCCTCTTGCCGAAAGTGCTGAATGCGAGAATGCCACCGTCCGATAGGAAACGGTGGCAGCGGGTGAAGAACCGTTCCGTATCGGCAAACCATTGCAGGGTGGAGCAGGACGTTATCAGGTCTGTCCCTTGCGGGAAATCGAGAGTTTCCGCATCACACGGCAAAAAGCTGACAGCAGGGGATATAAGCGGGTTCCCGTAAAGTGGCACTTTAGCTTTCTCAAGTGGCACTTTAGCGCCGTAGAGTTCTACTTTATCATCGTAAAGTAGAGGTTTATGAGGCAGAGGTTCACCGGCCGGCAACAAATCGCAGATACACTCCCTCATTTCGGGACACAAGTCGTTGAGCAGCAGAGTTTCCGGTTGCAATGCGTGCAGCAGCAAACGGGAGTAGCACCCGGTTCCGCATCCGAACTCTACGATATGGCGGAAGGGGGCGGCGTTGCCTGACAAACTTCGCGTATTGCCCTCGCCGTTGTGTGCCGCAGCAGACGGGCAGGCATGTTTCGTGAGCAGGCGCAGCATTTTCTCCGCCACCTGCTGCTGCACAAGAGCTTCTCGGCTGTACGTATTCCGTGCATGGGCAAAGCGTCTTGCAACGAGGGCTTTGTCGATGGATTGAATGGTACTGCAAATCATTTTCTGTTTCGTTTCATTCAATATTTATGGCTTTGACATGATATCTGAATTCACTGGCAGTCATCTCCCACATATCTTGCAGCAGAAAGCGGAACATGGACTCGTCATAGTGTGCGTTGTCCGTCAGGACCGGATGGCAGTCTATCAGGTCGCAAAAGTTCATCTCCATGTTTTCGGGCGGGAAAATCCGGTCGTTCTTGCCGATGAAGGCGTAGTTGTATTCGTAGTTATACTTTTCGATGTTTGCCTCATACTTATCTTCCTTTTCCTTGTCGTAACTTTTGTTATTTGCGTCTCCGAACAGATCGAAGTACCGCTCCTGAATGAGCCTCAGTTCTTCCTTTATTTCGTCGAAGTCCCGTCGGGGAGTCACTTCCATGAATGCCTTGTAGGCGTTGCTGTCCTTGCACATGCGGCGCAGGAACTTCTGGAGCGTTGCGGGGGTAAGCCCGTCGAGAGTAGCCTGAAAGGTGTTCACGGGGATACCTTCCAGATTGTCGATGGGGTATGTAGTTCCGTTGAACGCCAGGCTGAACACCTTGTCCCGGGGGACTTGGCTCAGTATGAGAGAGCCCATCCACACACCCATGGACCAGGCTACCACGTTTACTTGCCGGTAACGGTCGAAGATGGAATAGTCGAAATCCAGCGTGCGGTAGTCGTAGCAAATCATGTAGTCCATGTCTTTGGGACGGTACTGCTTGAAGGGAGTTTCGTCCGCTGCCCAACCGGCAAAGAAAAGGAGTAACTGGGGATGGTTCTCGTTGATAATGTACACTTGTTTCATTGTTCTTTTTTGTTAGATGAAGATGCATTTCGGTTAATATTCCAATGCCGTCTGTTACAGGCATTGCTTAAAGTATTTTCGGGTTATTTCAAGTTCTCCGTTCTTTTCTTCAGTTCTTCTATTTCCTCTTGCCTGATATCGGCTGTCAGCGAAAAACGGATGCGCGACGTTCCTTCCGGCACTGTAGGCGGGCGCACGGGCAGGGCGTAAAAGCCGTGCCGTTGCAAGGCCTCTGCTTTCAGCACGGCATCCGCACTCTGCCCGATAATCATCGGGACGATGTGGCTGGCGCCGGGGCAGGTGTATCCTTGTGCCTGCAGGGCTTCGCGAAGAGTCCGGCTGATGTGTGCCAGATGCTCGCGCCGTTCCCGCATGTCTGCCAGCCGACGCACGACAAACAGTGTCCAAGCGATGTTTACGGGGGGCAGTCCGGTGGTGAAGATAAGTGTGCGCATGCGGTTGACGAGGTATTCCCGTATCACCTTCCGGCATACGATGTAAGCGCCTGCGGATGCTGCCGCCTTGCCGAACGTGCCGACAAGGAAGTCGATGTCTCCGGTGCAGCCGGACTCCTCGGCGCAACCGAGTCCCTGCCTGCCGCGCACGCCGAAAGCGTGGGCCTCGTCCACGTAGAGCAGCACATTGCCGTACCGGCGTTTCAGTTCCGCCAGAGCGGGCAGGTCGGCTTGGTCGCCGTCCATGCTGAAGATGCTTTCGGTGACGATGATGATTTGGCGAAAGGCGGAGTGGTGCTCTTTGAGCAGCCGTTCCAGTTGTGCCAAATCGTTGTGACGGTAGCGGATGCATTTGGCGGCAGACAGGCGGATGCCGTCAATCAGGCTGGCATGGACGAGCTTGTCGGCAAGTATCAGCGTCTGTGCATCGCTTACGGCGGGCAGGATGCCCGTGTTGGCATGATACCCGCTGTTGAACACCAGTGCGGCTTCCGTGCCGAAAAGGCGTGCCAATTCGGCTTCCAGCTCTTCGTAAACGGTGAAGTTGCCCGTCAGCAACCGGGAAGAAGAAGAGGTGGGCAGGAACGTGTCGGGGGTGAGTGTGCGCAGGAATTCCTCGCGCAGGGCCCGGTCGGATGCCAGCCCCAGGTAGTCGTTGGACGAGAGGTTCAGCATGCGTTTGCCGTCTACGATGACATCCCTGCCGTCGTGTGCCATCCGGGGCAGGCGGCGCAGGTTGCTGTGCTCTTCAAGAAGTTGCAGTTCTTGCTGCATGTGCGATATAGTGCTCATTGGCTATGTTTGTTTTTGAAATATAAGGAAGTTTATTGTTCCCTTATTTCTTTTGTAACCTTAATCTCTTATCTCTTTTATAATCTTAATCAGTCCCTTCGTCAGTGTGCCGAGCTGTTCCGGTTTGATGATAAAGGGCGGCATCAGATACACCAGCTTGCCGAACGGACGCACCCAGATACCTTCCTCGACGAAGCGCCGTTGCATCCATGCCATATCCACCGGACGTTTGGTCTCTATCACGCCGATGGCTCCGAGTACGCGCACATCCGCCACTTGCGGCAGTTGGCGCGCAGGTTCCAGTTCTTGCTTCAACTGCGCTTCGATGCGCGCCACCTTCTCCTGCCAGTTGTATTCGGGAGACGTGAGCAGGCGTACCGATGCACATGCCACGGCGCATGCCAGCGGGTTGCCCATAAACGTGGGCCCATGCATGAATGCACCCGGGGCGTGGTTGGAGATGGTGTCCGCCACTTCGTTGGTGGCCAGTACGGCGGAAAGCGTCATGTAGCCGCCGGTAAGCGCCTTGCCTATGCACATGATGTCCGGTTCTACTCCGGCATGTTCCCAGGCAAACAGCTTTCCGGTGCGTCCGAAGCCCGTCGCTATTTCATCGAAGATAAGCAGCAGACCGTGTTCGCGGCATAGCTTTGCCGCTTCGCGCAGATACTGCGGATGATAGAACCACATGCCGCCTGCACCCTGCACCACGGGCTCCAGTATCAGGGCGGCCAGCTCGTCGGCATGCTGTTCGATGGTTTCCTGTAGCGGGCGGATATCTTCCGGATTCCATTCGCCGTCGAAACGCGAGCGGGGTTGCGGAACGAAGTACCGCACGGGCAGTGCCGAGCCGAACAGCGAGTGCATCCCCGTCACCGGATCGCACACCGACATGGCATTCCACGTATCTCCGTGATAGCCGCTGCGGATGGTGACGAAGTTCTGCTTCTTGACGGAGGTACTCTGCGACGAAGCCCCTTGCCCTTTGGCATACCAGTACTGCACGACCATTTTCAGGGCCACTTCCACAGCCACCGAGCCGGAGTCGGCATAGAATATCTTCTGCATGGACGGCGGAACCAGCGGCAGCAGCAGTTTGCCCAGCTCGATGGCAGGGTCGTGCGTCAGTCCGCCGAACATGACGTGCGACATCTTGCCGAGCTGCTCTGTGGCCGCCCGGTTCAGTACCGGATGATTGTAACCGTGCACGGCGCACCACCAGGAGGACATTCCCTCTATCAGGGTCTGCCCGCTTTCCAGCGTAATCGTTGCCCCGTCCGCCTGCTTCACCTTATATACAGGCAGCGGATGGGTGGTCGAGGTGTATGGATGCCACAGGTGCTCGCGGTCGAATTGCGAACCGCAGAACTCGTATCCGGCTTCTTCTATCAGTTTCTTGTCATCGGAAACTTTGGAGCCGAGCGTTGTCAGCAGGTCGCCCACGATAGCCGAGTTGATACCTATATATAAGGACTTCTTTACCGCATCCTTGCTCAGTTGCGAGCGTCCGCCGGCAAAGCGCAGGTAGGCGGTGGGGTTGATGAAGCGGAACAGGGCGACGGTCACCAATACCTCTTCTTCCGTCAGCGGCGGGCGGTTCTCCAGCGGAGTGCCCGGAATGGGGCTGAGCAGGTTGATGGGAATGGATTGTACCCCCAGCTCTTTCAGGGTGAAAGCAAACTCGATGCGCTGTTCCATCGTCTCGCCCATGCCGATGATGCCGCCGCTGCAAATGTCCATGCCTGCGTTGCGGGCTGCCTGCAAGGTGCGCAGCTTGTCTTCCTGCGTGTGCGTGCTGCACAGGGTGGGGAAGAAAGAGGGGGCTGTTTCCAGGTTGCAGTGGTAGCGGGTGACGCCGGCATTGTGCAGGGCGCGCAGCTCTTCTTCGGCCAGCAGGCCTAAGGATGCGCATAATTGTATGGATGAGTGGCGGCGCATGTAGCGCACTGTATTACAGAGTTGTTCCAATTGTTTGGGAGAGGGTTTCCGTCCGCTCGTAACGAGGGAGAAGCGGTTGACATCCTGCCGTTCATTGTATTGTGCCTGTTCGAGGCATTCTTCAGCGGAGAGTAGGTTGTAAACGTCGGCTCGGGTGTGATAGTGGGAAGATTGTGCGCACCATTTGCAGTTTTCGGGGCAGCGTCCCGACTTGGCGTTGATGATGGAGCACATGTCAAACTCATGCTGCGAGCATTGTACGGTAATCTCGTGTGCAGCGGCGTAAAGCGCTTCACGGTCGGCGGTATTCGCCAGCCAGGCGGCTTGGTCGGGCGATATGTCTATGCCTGCCAGCACCCGGGCTTTCAGTTCGTCGATAGTCATGGTGTGAATAGAATAGGGGATAGTCCGAACCGTGTCCTGCTTCCGCAGCGAACTGTCGGCCACGTTCTTGCGCAGACAACCGATTGTGACGCATCTGCCTATGCTGGCGAATGCGGCATACGACTTCCGGCTCCAGCGGCGGAAGCGTATCGTCTGTACAGGGGATTGATTGCGTTTCACGGGTTCGGTATTTTGTTATAGATTCTTTTGACGGTGGCAAATGTAGGAAATAAAAACGAGAAAGAATTTTATATGGCTGAAAATATATAAAGAAAAGTAGGCAGGGCGGTTGGAGAAACGCTTGCTTCCTTTTTGCCAGCGTAAGCAATCCTTTATGGTTTATAGGGGAGAACGGCGGATACCTCTATGGGGTACGGAAAGTACCAAAGGCTGGTATGGGAAGTACCAATGTTTGGTACGTCGGATACCAACGTTTGGTACAACGGCTACCAACATAGGGTACGATGAATACCAACCGTTGGTATTGTCGGTATCCCACGGTGATATTCATTGTACCCAACGGAGGTATAGGTTTATGTCTATATAGAGAAAGATATAATACAGTGAAAGGAGTTATAACTTCGGGTTGTAAACGTAATCCACCGCTTTTTTGGCTTTCAGCGACGCTTGTACGTCTATCAGCCGTTGGTTGCTGCTGCCACGGAAGTAGAGGTCTTCGTCGCGCAGTTCTTCTTTGAATTTGCCGTCCACCAGCACGTCGATGTACTCCAACAGTTTTGCCTGGCGGGGATTGTGCAGTAACGTTTCAAATGTATACCCCGTATAGCACCAGATGTTCTTCCGGCTCTGCCGCTTAATGGCATGTGCCAGTTCGGTGAAGCCTTCGGGCTGGTACATAGGGTCGCCACCGCTGAATGTCACATCGGCAAAGCTGTCGGCAAGCACCTTTTGCAGTATTTCATCGGTGCTCATCCAGCGTCCGCGGTTGATGTCCCACGATTCCGGATTATGACAGCCCGGACATCCGTTGGGACATCCGGCTGCGTAGATGGCGGTACGGAATCCCGGACCGTCCACCGTAGTATCTTCTATTATATCAAGAATGGAAAGCACTATTCAACTTTTAATTTTCATGTATTACTCTGTCGTTCAGCTCGGCGAGTTTGGCTTGATTCCAGCGGTCGGTAGTACCTACCAGGTAGCCGGTGATGCGCTGTAGCTTGTCGATGTGGGTGCTGCCGCACTTGGGACAGGCTTCCAGGTTGACGGTAGAGTTTTCGTATCCGCAGTCCAGGCAGCGGTTGCGGTTGTGATTTACAGAGCCGTAACCGATGTTGTACCGGTCCATCATGTCCACCACACGCATAATGACTTCGGGGTTGTGGGTGGCGTCGCCGTCAATTTCTACGTAGAAGATGTGTCCGCCGCGGGTCAGGTCGTGGTAGGGGGCCTCGATTTCGGCTTTGTGGCGGGCGCTGCACTTGTAGTACACGGGCACGTGGTTGGAGTTGGTGTAATAATCACGGTCCGTAATGCCCGGCAAGCAGCCGAACTTCTTGCGGTCTACACGTGTGAACTTGCCCGACAGCCCTTCGGCAGGCGTGGCCAGCACGCTGTAATTATGCTGGTATTGGTCGGAGAACTGGTTGGCACGGTCGCGCATGTAAGTCACGATTCTGAGTCCCAGTTCCTGAGCCTCTTCCGACTCTCCGTGATGCTTGCCCAAAAGCGCCACAAGACATTCCGCCAGACCGATGAACCCGATGCCCAGCGTACCCTGATTGATTACGGACGAGATGTCGTCGTTCGGTTTGAGCTTGTCGCAGCCTATCCACAAAGCGGACATCAGCAGAGGGAACTGCTTGGCGAACGCTGTCTTCTGGAACTCCATGCGTTCATGAAGTTGGCGTGCGGTGATGTCGAGCATGGCATCCAGCTTGGCGAAGAAACGGGCGATGCGCTGCTCCTTATCCGTAATGCCCATGCACTCTATGGCAAGGCGCACAATGTTGATTGTGGAGAAAGACAGGTTGCCGCGTCCGATGGATGTCTTGGGACCGAAACGGTTCTCGAATACGCGTGTACGGCATCCCATGGTGGCTACTTCGTGCTCGTAGCGTTTCGGGTCGTCGGCTTTCCAGTCGTCACTTTGGTTGAAGGTGGCGTCCAGGTTCAGGAAGTTCGGGAAGAAACGGCGTGCGGTGACCTTGCAGGCAAGTTGGTAGAGGTCGTAGTTGCGGTCTTCGGGCAGATAGCTTACGCCGCGTTTCTTTTTCCATATCTGAATGGGGAAGATGGCCGTTTCGCCGTTGCCCACGCCCTGGTACGTGCTTTTCAGCAGTTCGCGGATGATGCAGCGTCCCTCGGCGGAAGTATCCGTACCGTAGTTGATGGAGCTGAATACCACCTGGTTGCCGCCGCGCGAGTGTATCGTGTTCATGTTGTGGATGAACGCTTCCATGGACTGATGCACGCGGGCTACGGTCTTGTTCACGGCATGCTGGATGATGCGCTGCTCGCCGGTGAGGCCGTCCAGCGGCTGTTGCAGGTAATCGGTGAGCTCTTTCCGGTAGAGATGTGAGTAATCCTCACCGTTCAGCTCTTCCAGGTTCTTTACTTCCTCGATGAAGCTGTTGCGCACGTAGGGAGCGAGGTAGAAGTCGAACGCGGGAATCGCCTGTCCGCCGTGCATTTCGTTCTGGGCGGTTTCCAATGAGATGCAGCCCAGTATGCTGGCGGTTTCAATGCGTTTCGCAGGGCGAGACTCTCCGTGTCCGGCAGAGAAGCCGTATGTAAGGATGCGGTCCAGCGGGTGCTGTACGCAAGTCAGGCTCTTGGTGGGGTAATAATCCTTATCGTGGATGTGCAGATAGTTTTGGCTGACGGCATCCAGCACTTCTTCGCTCAGTAGATAGTCGTCAACGAAAGGTTTGGTGGTTTCGCTGGCAAACTTCATCATCATGCCCGCCGGGGTGTCGGCGTTCATATTGGCATTCTCGCGGGTGATGTCGTTGGATTTGATGTTGATGATTTCCAGAAACATATCGCGCGTTTTCGCCTTGCGGGCAATGCTGCGTTGGTTGCGGTAGGCAATGTATTTCTGTGCTACATCTTTACGGCTGCTCTTCATCAGTTCCATTTCCACCAGGTCCTGAATGGCTTCCACTGTCATCTGGGCATCGCCCTTAAAGGAGATGTGGTCGGTGATCTGGCGTATCAGTTGCATGTCTTCTCCCTTGTCCGTATGGAGCATGGCCTTGCGGATGGCAGTTACTATTTTCTCTTCATTGAAGCCGACGATGCGCCCGTCACGCTTGAGTACCGTTTGTATCATGTTGATTGTATTTTTAGATTTTACAAATAGGAGTTAATTGCGAAACAAAGGTATGATAGTTTTCTGTAAGTTTTCTGTTTTGGAAAACTTTTGTTGGATTAAAAATGGTTAATGTATTGATAATCAAATATGCTTTGTTGCAAAATGGAAAACTTTATAGAATTCGATGCTTTTACAATTGTATCTTATTGATAATTATGAGATAATATATCTGTCAATCTATTTCAAAATGACAGATGAGAAATAGGGATTTTATTTGTTGTTTTCTTAAATACTTTGGTTATATTTGCTTCTCTTTGTTCTTTGTATGAATAGGGTAAAGACTTGAATTTCTAACTATTATCAGTTAAAAGAAAAGTGAATATGGGAAAACTGTTTCCACCTTTTAAGGTCGATATTGCGGGAGCATTATGTGTACCTTTTACGTTGCGGGATGCAAGAAACCGATATCAGCACGGGCAAATCAGCCTGTCGGCATTGCGTGCCATTGAAAATAAGGAAATATGCAAATTAATGGAGCGATTGAAGCTGGAAGGTATAAAGGTTGTGACAGATGGCGGATTTCGGAGTTATGACTTTTTGGAAGGCTGGGAAGGTATCCGTTGCAGAGACAATGCTGATTCTTCATTGGAAAAGAAGCTGGAAGTGACCGGCAGAATCGGTTTGCTTCATCACCCTATCTTTGAAGATTTTGTTTTTCTGCTAAAGAATACCGCGGAAAATGTATTGCCAAAGCAGCATATACCGTCGCCCGGCAAAATGTTGATGAGGATTCTTCGTGAAACGGAAGCCGGGTGCTTGAAGTCGGTTTATCCGGATTTGAACATACTGTTGGATGATTTGGCTGTCGCTTATAAGAAGTTGTTGGAAGGGTTGTATGAGGCGGGTTGCCGTTATGTACAGTTTGAGGGAGTCAAATCCATGCTGACCGATGAAGCTGCCCGTCTTAACAACCGGGTACTGCGCGAGCGTCCCGAAGGATTGTTTGTAGCGTTTCATGCCGCAACGGATATGTTGATACGGTTGCACGGGGCGGATGCTTACTTCTTGAATTACGATTGTGGAATTTGCGACCGTAGCCGTCTGCTGTGGTTTGTGCATGAACGGGAAGCTGTGTTTGGCTTCGTGCTTTCTTATTACCCCGATGAGGAAGAACTGGATGAATTGCAGGCCAAGATGGAAGAAGTGCTGAATTATATACCGATGAAGCATTTGACGCTCTGTCTGCCCGATGCGGATAACCTTCTCAATCCTTCGGAAGAGGATGAGGTGAAACAGTGGAAGACTGTGAGGTTGGCTAAGGATATGGCAAACCGTATATTCTCAGTCTGAATGCACACGCTGTTCATCTGAGCATGTTATTATGCCGGTTACGTATTTCAGTCTGCCGGTCTGCGTGGCCGCAAGTCAATTCTATAAAATCAACGAATGTGTGTCAAAACTAAAATCCGTTTATTATTTGTTTCTTTTTTAGGCACGGATTACGCGGAAAACACGGATTTCACAAATTTTCTTTATTCTTTTTCTGTGAAATCCGTGTTTTCCGCGTAATCCGTGTCTAAAAGAAATCGTCAAGTGTATTTTGACACATCTCCGTTGGTCTTATATTCTGCCGGCTTTCTTTGCTTATTTAAGAACCTCAGCCAATTTCTCTTGCAATTCTTCTCCGTGCAAGCCGCGTGCAAGGATGATTCCGTCACCGTCAATCAGTACAGTGTGAGGAATGCTGCTTACGGCATACAACTTGGCGCCTTCGCAGTTCCAGTATTTCAGGTCGGACATCTGCGGCCAGGTGATATTCAGTTTCTTGATAGCCTCTTTCCAGGAATCACCGCTCTGGTCTAAGGAAACGCCTACAATCTCGAAATTCTTGTTCTTGTATTTGGCGTATGCCTCTACCAGATTGGGCATTTCGCGACGGCACGGGCCACACCAGCTTGCCCAGAAGTCAACGAGCACTGTTTTGCCCTTGCCCACATAGTCGGACAGTTTTACCGTTTTTCCTTCGGGGGTCTGCATTTCAAAGTCCGTAAACTTTTGACCTACGGCAGTGGCTTTCATCTTTTCTACGTTCTCCTTGATGCGGATGATGGTTTCGTCGTTGTTGTATGCTGCGGGGATTTGCGACATCAGCGGATCGAGTTCTTCCACATCCATGTAATAATGGTTCTTCTTGAGCAGGAATACTCCCACTGCGTTATTGATGTTTTGTTTGATTCCCTCTTTGGCGGTGGCGATATATTGCTCTTCCAGATCATTCATCTGCTTGGCTTTGGCTTCGCGCTGTTCGTCTGTCAGGGCTGTGTCGGACATGGACTGGTAGATGGCGTTCATCTGTTGGTTCAGTTCGTTTTGCTTGTCCCGGATGCGTTGGTAAATATCATTGTTGGCTGTACCGGTGGCAGAGTCGCCTTCGCCGGAAGTCAGTTTGATGTTGATTGCTCCGTTTTCGAGGAAGAAGTCCATCAGCACACCTTCTTTCCCGGAGGGTTGGCACGTGATATAGCGGTTCACAGCACTGTCCTGCGTTCCTTTGAAGGTGAAGGTTCCGTTGGTGATGACTGCAGAATCGAGTTTTACGAGCTGGCGGCCTTCTGCGGTTTGCAGATAAACGGTATCGCCATCGGCAGCGCCTTCTACTGTTCCGGTTACGGTGTAACCTTTGTTTCCGCTGTTACAAGCTGCGAATACGGCAGCGGCAGCGAGCAGGTAAGTTAATTTTTTCATTGCTTTGTTCATTAAATAAATAAATTGTTGCAGCAAAGATAATAATAAAAAATCCTCACCGGCATAACCGATGAGGATTTTATGTTTTTTGTCCCTTTTTTACAAGGATAGCTCTGCTTTTTATTCAGCAGCAGCTTCTGCTGCGGGAGCTTCTTCAGCCGGAGCTTCGGTTGCTTCTTCTGCAGGTGCTTCAGCGGCAGCCTTAGCAGCTTCTTCAGCAGCTTTCTTTTCGGCCAGTGCCTTAGCTTTCACTTCATTTACTTTCTTTTCAGCTTCCAGACGTGCTTTGGCTTCAGCTTTCTTAGCTTCTTCTTCCTTAGCTTTCAGAGCAGCCAAACCGCTTTGTTTGTTGTTCTTCCAAGCTTCGAATTTAGCTTCTGCTTCTGCTTCGCCGAATGCGCCTTTTGCTACACCGCCAAGAAGGTGTTTCTTCATGTAAACGCCTTCGCGAGAGAGGATGTTGCGAACAGTGTCGGTAGGTTGTGCACCTTTCAATACCCAGTCAAGTGCGCGGTCGAACTTCAAATCTACTGTGGCAGGATTGGTGTTAGGGTTGTAAGTACCAATCTTCTCAATAAATTTACCATCACGTGGTGCTCTTACGTCTGCAATTACGATAGAGTAGAAAGCATAGCTTTTACGTCCATGTCTCTGCAATCTGATTTTTGTTGCCATTTAAATAAATGTTTTTAGTTAATGATTTGAATTATGCTGCTATCTCGTAACAGCGGGCGCAAAGATACGCTTTTTCTTTTGATTGACAAAGAGTTTGCCTGATATTTTCATTATCGTGCCATAAATGCGCTTCTGTGTGAAAGACGGATGTGATTGTGTCCTGTTCTTTAAAATGTCTCCCTGCCGTTCCCGGCTGTAATCTGCTTAAATTTCACTTTTTCAACAAATTAACCCTATAGGTATTATCCTCTTATTTGTCCCCCTCTCATTTTTCCCGGTTTCATTGTTTCCACGTAATTTTGCCTTATCCGACAAACGATAACATATCAGGAACAAACGGACCTATGTTGTCTTTGCCGGCAGACGAAAACTTTTAATACTAACACTAAAAACAGATTTGTAACAATGAAGAAAATTACAGCAATTTCAGTTGTTTCCCTGCTTTTACTCGCTTCCTGCGGCGGCAAGGGAAAGGATGCCGCTTCCATGGATTATGGATTGGAAGAAGCAAACGAGGTAATATCCTATTACAACACAAGCATCGACATCACCAAGAAAATGGTGGACATGGGAGAGATCTCCAAGATTATCGATTATATGCAGAAAAACGGTAAGACTCTTGTAGCGCCCGTTGTTATCCGCACGCCGGTTTCCGCAACAGACACGACTGCTTTATTGAACCCCGGCGATTGCTTCCCGTCCTCGGCTGCCGACAGTCTGAAGATGTACTACCGTCGTTTCTTCGATGTGTCCAAGCGTCTGTATGCCAATTATGATGCTTACCGCGCCTACATCAAGGCCGAAGACTATAAGGACGACAACTATGCCAAAGGTAATGAAATCTGTAAGGAAGAGAAAGAGTTGGCAGAACAGATTCCCGGACTTCGTTCCCAAATCTATGCCCTGCTTACTCCCTATGCCGATAAAGCCGAAGAGGCCACACTGATGGATAATCCGCTGAAGGACCATATCCTTGCAGGAAAGGCTTTGATTTTTGAGATAGAGAAGACTTTGGAACTCTATTCGCCCGAAGCCAAGAAAGAAGATTTGCAGGCTGCTTACGATGCTGTCAACGCCAAGAAAGAGGCAGCTTCGAAGTTGGAGAAGAAAGCGGATTTCCAGAGTGAGATGTCGAACTACGATAATTTGCTGAAGTATGTGGACAAGTTTCTGGGAGAACTCCGCAAGCAACTGCGCGACGGAAAGTTCACCGAGGATGGTTATAATGATTTAGTATCCGAATATAATGACGTAATCAGCCGTTACAATAGTTTTATAAACTGATCGGCGTTCGGAATACAGCCGGTGTCCGGGAAGAATTATGAGTATCTTCCCGGATACCTTATTAATATGGCGAGTATGGCGCAGGCTCCCATGCAGAACGGGTAGTACAGATTGCCTATGATGCTGAGCGGCGAGATGCCCGCCAGTCCTGCGGCTATCAGCATTTGTGCGCCGTAAGGGATAATGCCCTGAATGAGACAGGAAAATGTATCCAGTATGCTTGCTGTTTTCCGGCGGTCCAGGTGAAAGCGTTTGGCTATGTCTTTGGCGATGGGACCGGTGGTGATGATGGCAATGGTGTTGTTGGCGGTGCAAAGATTGGCTACACTCACCAGTGCGGCTATACTGAATTCCGCACCCCGCTTGCCTGTGACGTGGCGGGTGAGGCGGGTGATGACAAAGTCGATACCGCCGTTGTAGCGGATTGTTTCCAGCATTCCGCCTGCCAACAGGGTGATGATGATAAGTTCGCCCATACCGGTGATACCCGTTCCCATAGCGCCGAACCAATCGAAGAAAGCGGTGCTTGCATTCATGTTTTCGGCAGGAGTGACGTCGAAGACGCCCGTTGCCGTGCAAATGCCGATGATTCCCGTAGAGACGATGCCAAGTAGCAAAACCACCATCACATTGACTCCGGTTATTGCCGTACCCAGTACGATAAGGTAGGGGATTACCTTTATCCATTCAATCTCGTATATCTGCGGAACGGCGGATAAGGAAAGTCCCTGAATTACATAGATGCCCAGTACAACCAGTGCAGCCGGCACTACAATCATGAAATTTATTTTGAACTTGTCCCTCATCACACAATCCTGCGTTTTGGTGGATGCAATGGTGGTGTCTGATATGAAGGAAAGATTGTCTCCGAAGAACGAACCGCCCACTACAATGGCTGTCATATAAGGCAGGTCGATACCGGTTTTCTCTGCCAGTCCCACCGCTACCGGAGTCAGGGCAACGATTGTTCCCACGCTTGTACCGATGGATAGGGAGATGAAACAGGCAGCGATGAAAATACCCGCCAGCAGCAGGTTGTCCGGCAGGATATGCAGGGTCAGGTTTACAGTGGCGTCGATAGCTCCCATCTGTTTGGCGCTTTGTGCAAACGCTCCGGCAAGGACAAATATCCATATCATCAGCAATATGTTCTTGTTACCGGCCCCGACGGAGAACTGATAGATGCGTTGTTCCAGCTTCAGTCCCCGCGTAATGGCAATGGCATAGCAGGACGACAGCAGAAAAGCTACCGTTATCGGCACTTTATAGAAATCGTTTATAAGCAGTGATGTGATGAGGTATAAACAAAGAAATACAGCCAACGGACTCAGCGACCACCAGCCGCCCTTTTGCTTGGGAGAGGTATTTGTATCTGCGGACATACTTTCTATCATGAGTTTATAAGAACGATTGTTTTGAGTAAATCGGCTGCAAAGATACAAAAACGGATGGAATTCTGGTGCATATCTAAATATTCGGACAGAAGAACAAAAGAACAAAAAAGGAAAAATTTTATTTTTCTGGTAACATTACCTATTTTTATTCTTTTGTTCTTCTGTCCGAATTATTGTGGAATACCCGTCAACATCAGACGGTAATTCCGTGCACTCGGGCTATGAGCGCTTGCCGTTACAGTGTCACCCCTGTCTTAAAAATGGCGATTTCTTTATAACCTTTCTTTTCATTGTTCACAAACTCGCCGCTTGCTACGCGGATAATGTAGTCGACGAAACGTTCGCAAGTCTTTTCCATCGGTTCGTTTTCAAGGATAACGCCGGCGTTGAAGTCAATCCAGCCCGGTTTGTTCTTGGCGAGGGTGGAGTTGGTGGAAATCTTCATGGTCGGTACGTACGTTCCGAACGGCGTTCCGCGGCCTGTTGTAAACAATACCATGTGGCATCCGCACGAAGCCAGGGCGGTGGCGGCAACCAGGTCATTTCCCGGAGCGGAAAGCAGGTTCAGGCCTTTTACTTTCAGGCGTTCGCCATAAGGAAGTACACCTTCCACATAGCTCTTGCCGCACTTCTGGGTGCATCCCAAAGCCTTGTCTTCCAGTGTGGAGATACCACCTGCCTTGTTGCCCGGCGACGGATTCTCACCTACCGGTTCGCCATGCGAGAGGAAGTATTCCTTGAAGTCGTTAATCAGCTTTACGGTTTCTTCAAACAGTTCTTTGTTGCGGCAACGGTTCATCAAGATTGTTTCCGCACCGAACATTTCGGGCACTTCCGTCAATACACTCGTACCACCTTGTGCAATGAGGAAGTCAGAGAACATGCCCAGCAGCGGATTAGCCGTAATGCCGGAGAATCCGTCGGAACCGCCGCATTTCAAACCTACACGCAATTCGCTCAGAGGCACGTCCACACGTTCGTCCTTGCTGGCTTTCGCGTAGAGTTCGCGCAGCAGTTTCATACCTTCTTCGTATTCGTCGCCCACTTTTTGCGTCACCATGAACTTTACACGGTCGGAATCGTATTCACCCAAAAACTCGCGGAATACATCCGGCTGGTTGTTTTCGCATCCCAAACCTACTACAAGCACGGCGCCTGCATTGGGGTGCAGCACCATGTCGCGCAGTATTTTCTTGGTGTTTTCGTGGTCGTCGCCCAGTTGCGAACAGCCGTAGTTGTGCGGGAATGCCATGATTGCATCCACGCCTTTGCCGTCTGTCTCGCGGCGCAGGCCTTCTGCCAGTTGGTTGACAATACCGTTTACGCAACCCACCGTGGGGATAATCCATATTTCGTTGCGTACTCCCACATCGCCGTTTTTGCGGCGGTATCCTTTAAATGTCAGGTCCTTGTGCGGAATGTCCAGTTTCACTTCGGTGGGGTTGTACGTATATTCCAGCAGTCCGGCAAGATTGGTCCTGATGTTGTTTTCGTTCATCCAGTCGCCTTGTTTCCGTGTGGTGCGGGCGTGTCCTATGGGATAACCGTATTTAATTACATTCTCGCCTTCCGCAAAATCTTTCAGCGCGAATTTATGTCCGGCGGGGATATCCTCGTTCAGGATGATTTCCTTGCCGTCTACTATGAGTTTTTCACCGGCCGGAAGTGCTGTGATAGCCACCGCAACGTTGTCGGCCGAGTTGATTTTCAGGTACTTTGTTTCCATATACTATGTTTTAATTGGTTTCGTTCGATAGTGTCGTATTACAGTTCCATTGCCTGATTGCCCGGTACTCTTATCTGTTATAATAGAATTCTATATTTTCTTTTGTCAGCAAGTCAATCGGCATGAAGTTCTCCCTTGCGATTTCTTTTTTCAGAATCAGGTGGTCGCACAGCGCTTTAATGCCGTCGAAGCCCTGCAGGGTAGGCTGTTGGGCGATAAGGAAGAAAATGCTTCCTTCTTTCAGGCAGTCCACATTGCGTTTCAGCAGGTCGTACCCCATAAGGTTGAAATCTGTTTTTCGGTGTCTTTGCAGGTACTCTCCGATGATGTATGCTTTGGAGTTGAATGTGATGCCGTTCTTTACAGTGGGATGGGTGCGGAAGAAATCATCCAGCATCTGTGCATCTTCACCGTCGCGTTTGGCGTGCAAGTCCAGTTCCCAGATGCGACAGCCGGGATGATGCTCGCGCATATATTCTCGGAAACCGATTTCCCGCCGTTCCTGTTGGTTCGAACCTACAATGCCTTCGTTTATCTTGCGGAAGATAACGATTTCCTGTGCATCCTCACCGGCAAGCAGCATCAGCATACGTGCGGCAAAATACCCGCTTTGGTGCGAATTCTGTCCGAAGAAAGAGAGGGCGGGAGCTTCCTTGATATTCGAGTCTATATATATATAAGGTATATCCAGCTTTTCAAGTTCATCGGTAAAGGGAGTGGTGTACTGCGGGGCAGTGGGGGCAAACAACACACCGTCGGGCGTCATTTCCACGATACTGCGGGCTTCCCGGGCGAAGGAGCGGTAATCGTACGGGTCGTAGTACCTCAGCTTCACGGTGATGTTGAAATCCGAGTAGGTGGTCAGCGCTTCGTGTATGCCGCTTTCCACTTCGGTCCAATATTCTCCGGTTTCGTGCTGGGGTAGCAGGCAGGCAAAGGCGTACTTCTTGTTGGAAGCCAATGCGCTGGCGTACATATTGGGCTGGTAGTTCAGTTTCTCCAGAATTTCTTCCACGCGTTTGCGGCTGGCTTCCGACACTCCGCTACGTCCGTGGATGACGCGGTCTACGGTTCCTACCGACACATCGGCCATCTTGGCGATGTCTTTGATTCTTATTCTTTCCGGCGTATTCATGGTTTTACTCATGGTTTTTTGTGCCCGTGCACAATAATAATCTAAATATTTTCGATACAAATATATAACAATTTTTGTAATTACGAAAATTGTTGTATCTTTGTGCCCGCACACGAAAGCTATGAAGAACAAGCTGTCTTTTAGTTTACTCTGCATGGTATCAGGTGTTTAGCTTTTTAATAGGAGCTGATGTGATAATTTGAAAGAAACAATTTAATCATAGTATTTAATAAAAACATAGAATTATGGGAAAGAAAGTCGTTACATTAGGTGAGATTATGTTGAGACTGTCCACTCCGGGCAACACTCGTTTCGTACAGTCCGATTCTTTTGATGTAGTATATGGTGGCGGTGAGGCTAACGTTGCTGTCAGCTGTGCCAACTACGGTCATGATGCTTACTTTGTAACAAAATTGCCGAAACACGAAATCGGTCAGTCGGCAGTGAACGCTTTGCGCAAATATGGTGTAAAGACAGACTTCATCGCACGTGGTGGCGACCGCGTAGGTATCTATTATCTGGAAACCGGTGCATCTATGCGTCCCAGCAAGGTGATTTACGACCGTGCCCATTCTGCAATTGCTGAAGCCGATGCAGCGGATTTCGATTTCGACGCTATCATGGAAGGTGCAGACTGGTTCCACTGGTCAGGTATCACTCCCGCTATCTCCGACAAGGCTGCCGAACTTACCCGTCTGGCTTGCGAAGCTGCCAAGCGTCACGGCGTTACGGTATCGGTAGACCTTAACTTCCGTAAGAAACTTTGGACAAAGGAAAAAGCTCAGTCCATCATGAAACCGTTGATGCAATACGTAGACGTTTGCATCGGTAACGAAGAAGACGCCGAACTCTGCCTCGGTTTCAAACCCGATGCCGATGTAGAAGGCGGTAAGACAGATGCAGAAGGCTACAAAGGCATCTTCAAGGCTATGGCTAAGGAATTCGGTTTCAAATACGTTATTTCTACATTGCGTGAATCATTCTCGGCAACGCACAACGGTTGGAAAGCAATGATTTACAACGGTGAGGAATTCTACGAATCAAAACGTTACGATATCAATCCGATCATCGACCGTGTAGGTGGCGGTGACTCTTTCTCAGGCGGTATTATCCACGGTTTGCTGACTAAGCCCAACCAGGGCGCTGCCCTCGAATTCGCAGTGGCTGCTTCCGCTTTGAAGCACACTATCAACGGTGACTTCAACCTCGTTTCAGTTGAGGAGGTAGAAGCACTGGCAGGCGGTGACGCAAGCGGTCGTGTACAACGCTAATGATATTTTTCAGGCACGGATTTCACGGATTCCAGTGTAATAATTACGCAGAACACGCTACTAATCCGTGTCTGAAAGAACAGAAAAAGAGTTATTTCCATACATTAAATTACTGATTAATACAATGGCAAAATTTGATAAAATAGCCGTATTGAACAAAATTGGTTCAACCGGTATGGTTCCTGTATTCTACCACAAAGATGCAGAAGTGGCAAAGAAAGTAGTGAAAGCTTGTTACGATGGTGGTGTTCGTGCATTCGAGTTTACCAACCGCGGTGACTTTGCTCACGAAGTATTTGCAGAAGTTGTAAAGTTCGCAGCAAAAGAATGCCCTGAAATGGCTATGGGTGTAGGTTCTATCGTAGACCCTGCTACTGCGGCACTGTACCTGCAATTGGGTGCAAACTTCATTGTAGGCCCGTTGTTCAACCCCGAAATCGCTAAGATTTGCAACCGCCGTTTGGTAGCTTACACTCCGGGATGCGGAAGCGTTTCAGAAGTTGGTTTCGCACAGGAAGTAGGTTGCGACCTTTGCAAGATATTCCCGGGTGATGTACTGGGCACTAAACTTGTAAAAGGTCTGTTGGCTCCGATGCCGTGGTCTAAGCTGATGGTTACCGGCGGTGTGGAACCGACACAGGAAAACCTGACTTCTTGGATTAAAGCCGGCGTATTCTGCGTAGGTATGGGTTCCAAGCTCTTCCCGAGCGATAAGGTTGCTGCCGAGGACTGGACTTACGTTACGGAGAAATGTAAGGAAGCTTTGGCTTACATTGCAGAAGCAAGAAAGTAATTATTATATTTCATTTTGTTTAAAGGTGTTTAAAGGGGACAACCATCGAGGTGCTACGGCACTTCGGTGGTTTGTTTTTTTTATACCCGGTGTAATGCTTTCGGAGGATAGTGTGTCACATTGGTAGCATTTTAACTGTTTACAAGTGTAAAAGAGACGCTTAATCTCTAAAACAATGTTATAAAACACACACTTCTTTCCCCTCCTGTTTGCGCACACGGAAAAAAGTATTACCTTTGCAATGCAGTTGGGAAATTGCTCTTATAAAAGAATAAAAAGATAAAGTTTTCAGTATAGGTAATTAGTTAAGAGGTAAAAAGATTGAATTAATTCATAGGTAAAAGTTTTAGATTAAAGTAGGTAATTAGAAAAAGGTAAAAGTTAAACATTAAGTGTTATTTAATAGGTAATTGAAGTTTGTTTTTAGAGGTAAAAAGAAAGATTGATTTTCAGGTAACAAAAATTTGATGCAAGTAAAAAAAGAAAAGCCTTTGGGCTTTTCTTACACGAGGCGAGGGGTTCGGAAGAGCTTGCTCGTTTTTTTATTTCTGCATTTTATGCTCACTTTTTTGTATATTCTGTCCAAACTCTTCCCGTTTTTTGTATCTTTGTAACGAATGTCCTGCAGACAGGCTTTCCGGAACATAGAACAACAGGTTTAAATTGCATGGATTTTGGAACACTTGTTATATACTCTTGATTGGTTGCTATACATTTTATTCGCGATAAATGTGGCATATCTGCTGGTGTGCAGTCTGGCATCGCTGTGCCGTTACAAACCGTTCGTTACCGCACCGGCCCGGACAAGCAAGCGTTTTGCTGTGTTCATTGCCGCTTATCGCGAAGATGCGGTTATATTGCCTACCGTGCATGCCTGTCTGGCGCAGGATTATCCGGACGACAGATATGATGTTGTGGTTATTTCGGATCACATGCGGCCCGAAACCAATGCAGTTTTGTCTTCACTTCCCATAAAGCTGCTTCAAGTCGATTTTGAGAAGAGCACCAATACCAAATCCCTGCAAGCAGCCCTCGGATATCTGGATAAAGCCGCTTACGACATAGCATTGGTAATAGATGCGGATAACATTATTGCTCCTTCCTACCTGTCCGAGCTGAACGATGCTTTCTCCGTGTCCGGCGTCCGGGTGGTACAGACACATCGTGTGGCCAAGAATCTGAATACCGGTATGGCCTATCTGGATGCAATCAGCGAGGAGATAAACAATTCCATATTCCGTTTGGGACATGTCAATTTGGGAATGTCGGCGGCTCTGATAGGTTCGGGCATGGCCTTCGAATATCCCTTGTTTTACGATGCGATGATGGATAACACCTCTGTGGGCGGTTTTGACCGCGTGCTGGAAATGAAGCTTCTTTATAAGGGCATACACATTCATTATCTGCCCGACACTATCGTCAGGGACGAGAAGATACAGAAAGCGAACAGCTTTTACAGGCAGCGTCGCCGTTGGCTGTCCGCCCAGTATTACAGTTTCTTTGAATTTGCCAATCACCTGCTACCTGCCATTCGCAGCAGGAAGTGGGACTTCTGCGATAAGCTTTATCAGCAAATCTCTCTTTCCAGAGTGTTGCTGCTGGGCTTTGTGTTCATAATTTCCCTCGCACATTCCCTGTTCGCGTCTCCGTCGGCCTGTAAATGGTGGGGGATTTTCATTCTGTTGCTGTTGGCGCTGGCTCTCGCCATTCCCCGCAAATATTGGAAATGGCGTTTGCTGAAAGCGGTTTGTTGGGTTCCTTACTCTTTCCTGCTGATGCTTTTGAACCTGTTCCGGCTGAAGGAAGCGAACAGGCGGTTTATTCATACCACGCACGGAGTAGATTGAAAGATTATGCCATGGAACGGAACATCCCCGAAATATCAGTGATAGTGCCTGTATATAACGTCGAGCAATACTTGGCCGAATGTATAAGCAGCATTTTATCGCAAACGTTTACTGATTTCGAGTTGCTGTTGGTAGATGACGGCAGCCCGGACCGTTGCGGGGAAATCTGTGATGAATATGCGGGTAAGGATAAGAGAGTAAGAGTTTTCCATCAGGAGAATGCAGGGTTGAGTTGCGCCCGGAACAAAGGGCTGAAGCACGCATCGGGGACTTATATTGCATTTGTCGATTCGGACGATTACGTCACTTCCACCTATTTGCAGGAGCTTTACGCATCATTGCCTGCCGATAAGTCTCAAAGAGGAACGGTAATTTGCGGGTTCGATAAACTGTTTCCCGACGGTTCTTTGCATACCGTTCATGTTCCGCAACAAACCATCTTGCCGATGGACTGTTCGCGTGTGCTTGCAGAGCTGGTTGGAAAGTACGTAATGTATGCCTGGGCAAAGCTGTATGACAACAGGCTGATAAAGGAACACGGTCTCCGGTTTGTTCCTGCTGTGTCGGGATTGGAAGATATGCTCTTTATGCTCGACTATCTTCCTTATTCGGATTATCTGCTTATCTGCGATACTTCCACCTATATATATAGGGTGGGATATTCTATGGCTACATTATCCACTTGCATAAAAGATTTCCGCAGCGAATACGCCGCTTTTTCCAACTATCTGGAAAGAGTATGCCGATATAAGGAAACCTATCGGTTGGAGGATTCCTCTTTGGTCGGGGTATGGGATTCATTAACGGTGTTTTTTCATAAAATCCTGTTGGCAATCTATAAGAAAGAGAATCATTATAGCCGAAAAGAGCGGATTGTTTTTTTGCGTCAGTTACTTTCATCCCACAGGAGGTGGATAGAAGAATGTTTCTCTCCCCGGTATAAGGCGGATAAGTTCTCAAGGTTTTTGCTGGTCAATGTCGGTGCGGTTGCTTTTGATGCGTGGATGCGCTGCCTGTGGGGAATTAAGTTCAGGTATATGTTTGGAGCGGAAAGATGATGGAACAATGTGTCATATCTGTAATAATACCGGTCTATAAGGCAGAAAAATACCTTTCCCGTTGTATCGCAAGTCTGCTTGCCCAGTCTTTTACAGCTTTTGAATTGTTGTTAATAGATGACGGCAGTCCTGACAACAGCGGCAAGATATGCCATGACTGGGCCGGAAGAGACTGCCGTATCCGTGTGCTGCATCAAACGAATGCAGGTGTCAGTGCGGCCCGCAACAAGGGGCTGGATGAAGCGAAAGGAGCGTATATCGTTTTTGTCGATTCGGACGATTATGTAGGTACGGACTACCTGAAACATCTCTATGAAGAGAGACCTTTGAATCTGGACTCCATTGTTGTACAGGGATTTACAGTTGTGTCGGAGCAGGCTGACAGGCAATATACAACCTCTTTTATTCCGTCGGTCTATACCGGTAGAGACGTCAGGGAGCTGTTTCTCAATGATGAGATGCGGGATATGCGGGGACCGGTTGCCAAACTTTTCAGCCGGGTTCTTATTGAGCGGTTGGGGCTACGTTTTCCAATAGAGATTTCTTTCGGTGAAGATACGATATTCAACTTTCAATATTTGTTTCATTGCCGGCAGGTGGTTGTAGGCAGCCATGTAGATTATGTCTATTGCGACGTACCCGGTTCTTTGACAAAGCGTCTGAATGATTTTGCATCGGAGTATGCAACTTTCAAATTATATAAATCGATTACTGTACGGCTTGCCGGAAAGTTAGACTTGAATGTGGCGGATATGAGAACAGCTTTCTCCTTTGTCGTGCTGTTTTTCCAGCGTGCATTGATTGCCGACTATCGCTCTGCAGGGAAAGTTCCTTTCTCATTACGGACACAACATTTGCGCCGGTTGGCAGCGGAACAGCGCTCTTTCATGAAAGAGTTTTATCATCCCGGATATAAAGCGGACAAGTGGGGCAGGCAGTTCCTGTTGCATGGTTTCTGCTTTTGTTATAATCTCTATATGTCCATACTTTGCAGTTGCCGGTTCAGGTACGTATTCGGTTATCCCGAAAAGGCATAGGGCAGGTTTGGTTTCATTTTACGATAAGAAGAAATGGAAATTCTATATTCAATCATTATTCCCCATAAGGACATACCTTGCCTGTTGCAACGGTGTCTCGACTCCATTCCGTCAAGGGACGATGTGCAGATTATCGTGGCAGATGATGACAGTTCTCCGGATGTTGTGGACTTTGCTCATTTTCCGGGCAGTGACAGGACGGATGTGGAGATTCTCTTTACCAAAGAGGGCAGAGGAGCCGGTTATGCCCGTAATTGCGGACTTGCCAGAGCCAAAGGCAGATGGCTGGTATTTGCGGATGCCGATGATTTCTTTCTGCCCGGCTTCCTGAACGTATTGGATACTTACCGGAATACGGACTATGACTTGATTACGTTCCGTGCGGAAACAGTCGATTCGGATACACTGGCTCCGGTTCCGTCACGCCAGGTCCATAACGGGAAAATAGCGGAGGATATGGACCTTGAAATTCTGAAATACCGTAACGATGTACCCTGGGCTAAGATGGTTTCCGCAGAATTGGTGCGCAGATACCGTATTTGCTTTGATGAAACGGTTGCCGCCAACGATGCCATGTTTGCCGCTTATGTGGATTATCATGCCCGTAAAGTAGCGGCATGTTCCGGGTATGTTTATTGTGTCACAGTCAGAAAAGATTCATTGCAGTATGGAGTGCGGTCAGACACTCTTCTTGCCCGTGTAAAGGTTGCTTGCCGTTACAACCGCTTTTTGCTGGATATAGGGCGTAGCGATAAGGTGCTTTACAGTTATTCCCGTGTGACGGATTGCCGCAAGCACTTCGGCAGTAAAGGATATTGTAGAGCTTTGTGTATTTATCTTCGGTTTGAAAGTTGGAAAAACATATACAGGACTTTTGCAGAGCTGTTAAAAAGTAAGTTTCATTGTACTTCCATAACCAAGGTTCTATAAATAATGTTTTACAATGTCAGAATCCCGCCTCCATAAAAGCTATCTGAATGCGCGTGTCAATGTATTCTTTTACCTTGTCACCCTTTTCATCTCCTTTTTCTCCAGGAAGATATTTCTTGAGAAACTGGGGGCGGACTTTGTCGGGCTGACGAGTACGATGCAGAACCTGCTTGGCTTTCTCAATCTGGCGGAGCTGGGCATCGGAGCTTCCATCGGCTATGTGCTTTACAAACCGATTTTCGACGGAAATCGGGACAGGATAAAGGAGATTGTTTCGGTACTGGCTTATCTCTATCGTAACGTAGGACTGCTGATTTTGGGTGCGGGACTGCTTTTGGCCTGCTTCCTGCCCTATATATTCGCCGATGCCGGCATCCGCCTCGGAGTAATCTATTTTGCTTATTTTGCATTTTTGACTTCCGCTCTCATCAGTTATTTTGTTAATTATCGGCAAACCCTGCTGGGCGCCGACCAGCGCAACTATGTAGTCACCGTTTATTTTCAAACGGCCAATATCGTCAAGATTCTCCTGCAAATAGCATTGGTATGCTACGTGGGCAGTCTTTATCTGTGGATAGCCATTGAACTGACATTCGGCATTTTGTATTCGTTCATACTGAACTGGAAGATAAACCGGGTATATCCGTGGCTGAAGTGCAGTGTGTCGGAAGGCAGACTGAAATATCCGGAGAATAGGATTATTGTGCGTAAAGCCCGTCAGATGTTTGTACATAAGCTGGCGGGAATGGGCAGAACGCAGCTTTTGCCTTTTCTGGTCTACGCATTTACTTCATTGAAACTGGTGGCGTATTACGGTAACTATATGCTGCTGCTCACCAAGCTGAATCAGTTTGTCGATAACTTTCTGGGCAGTACCGGCGCAGGGGTGGGCAGTCTGATAGCCGAAGGGGATATGAAGCGTATCCAGCAGGTATTTTGGGAGTTGAGCTCATTGCGCTTTTTGATAGCCTCGTTTCTGACGTTCGCGTTGTATCATCTGATAGACCCGTTCATTACGGTGTGGCTGGGCGAGGAGTACATATTGCCCCGTTCCGTCTTGATTGTGATTCTTACCAACTTCTTTATCAGTCAGTTCAGGGGTACGAACGACCAGTTCATTTTCGGTTACGGACTGTTTCACGACACATGGGCGCCGGTTGCCACACTGGCGATAACAGTAGCGGTGGCATTGGCAGGCGGCTATTTGTGGGGACTTCCGGGAGTATTGCTGGGAGATATAGCCAGTTCGATAACCGTTATCAGTATCTGGAAGCCTTACTTCCTTTATAAAGAGGGGTTTAAAATGTCCGTGAAGTCATATTGGAAAAATATATTCCGGTATCTGCTGCTTGCCGTTCTTTCATGGGGGCTGACGGATGCGGTACTTTGTTTCCTTCCGTTGGCGGAGCCGTCCCGGGGATATGGCATGTGGATTGTATATGCGCTGGTTTCCTCTCTGGTATTTCTGCTGATATTGTGCAGCAGCTTCTATTGCTGTTCGGCAGGGATGCGTTCGCTGGTGAAGCGTTTGCGGCGTAAATAGAATGCATACATGTGGAGTTTATTATAATTTATCCCCATTAAACTGAAAGTTTATTCCTATTGAACCGGAAGTTTATTCCTAATAAACTATGAGTTTAATGGGGATAAACTTTTATCGGTACTGAACGAACATTCCCCGATAAGTGCCGCATAGCGTTGCCTTGGCAAGTGTGCCTTGTCCGTGCAGCAGATATACGGCCGCTTTTTTAGGAGCGGCGAGGATGCAGAGGTAGGTGCAAGACAGGTATTTCCTGATGCCTCGCAGATTCCGGCGGGCGAAGAGCACGCGGGCGCGCGACAGGTAGAATTCCCGCATCGGACTACCTCGCTTCGCCGTCATGCTCTCTTTGTGGTAGACTACGGCAGCAGGTTCGTACCATAGGCGGTAACCGGCTTTTCTAAGCTGTGCAGACCAGTCCAGCTCTTCGTAAAAAAGGAAATATATTTCGGTCATGGGGCCTGCATCCTGTAGCGCCTGCCGGCTTACCATCATGGCGGCTCCGTGCAATGAGGCGGTTTCGCAGGGAGTACGGAAGCGCGGGCCGTCCTGTTGCATGAATCCGATGGATGCGTTGCGCAGTGTAAGGGAACTTAGAGGAGTGAAGCCTGCATATTGCAGGATGTCCGGACAAGCAGCGAATTTCAACATGGGCGATACGCCGCCGTTACGTTGCGGGTCGCACTCCATGCGTCGTACCAACGCATCCAGTACCGGTTCTTTGATGAGGGTGTCGTTGTTGATGAAAAAGAGATAATCTCCTCCGGCGGCTTTCAGTCCGGTATTGTTGCCGCCGGCAAATCCGTTGTTGATGTTCCGCACCACTTTGACGGGAGGAAAGGAGGCGGGGTTGTCCGATGCAGGGCTGTCTGATAAGGAGCCGTCCGGTACGAGGTTACTCCTGTATCGTTCCTGTATTTCTTCCGCTTCGGGCAGGCGCGAACCATTGTCCACAACGATGATTTCGTAGTGCGGATAGGTTTCGTGGTTGCGGAAAGAGTCTATCATTTCGCAGGTATCGCGCAGCCCGTTATAGTTGACGGTGATGATGGAAACAAGCGCTTTCATGGTCTTTTCCTATTTTTTCTTCAGCCAGAACATAGCCCAGTTTCTGAAGCTTACATATTTTCCGAGCCGCAGGCGTCTGAAGCGGCAGGCGGTTTCTATTTTTTCAAGCAGCGACATCCGGTGTCCCGCCCAGATTACATCGTTCAGGGTGTAGGACAGGTATTTGCGGATGACCGTTTTCCATTCGGGATGTTCTTGCCCGAGTGCCTGCATTTGGGTACATACGGTGGTGTATCCCTCGATGTTGCGCATTCCGAAGCGACTGGTCATAATGGAGTGGGGACGTATCCTTCGCCCGAAGAAAGCCTTGGGAACGTAGCACGTTCTTTGTGCATTCAGATAAATCATCATAGTGAAAGAATGGTCTTCGTGGATAATGCCGGGATGAAAGCAAGTGAAGCATTTTTTCAGGAACAGGCGATTGACCATGCACAGGTAAACGGGAGTGAGGAACAGGCGGTTGCTCAGCTCATAATCCAGCATTTCCATGCCGGAATGTACGGATTCGTCTATTTTCCCTTTTCTGTCATAATTGGGAATATTCTGGCTGTCAGCCGACTCCGTCAGCGGTTTTGCATCGAAGAAGATGAAGTCCAGTTCTCTTTTCTCGCACAAATCATGGCAGTGCCGGAGGGCTTGCGTATCCAATATGTCGTCACTGTCCATAAAATATATGTACTTGCCGGTAGCATGCAGCAATCCTCGGTTGCGTGCAACGGATAATCCCTGGTTGGGCTGCGCGTACCACCGGATTCTTGCGTCGCGTTCCGCGTATTCTTCGATGATGCCGCGGCTTCCGTCGGTAGAGCCGTCGTCGATAAGGATTATCTCCAGCTCTTTCAGGGTCTGGTCGCAAATGCTGTCCAGCGCCTTGCGCAGGTAGGCAGCCGTGTTGTATATGGGGATGATAACGGAAACTTCGGGCATGGTATTTTACTTTTTTATTCGGACAATCTGTTCATACACTTTTTTCATCTGTTCTTCCCAAGAAAGGTGTCGGATGGAATCTCTTATTTCCCGCGGTGTCACGGTCATGTGCTGGAAGAACTCTATCAGGGCGGGGATGCTGACGGGACTTTCGTCGGCGGGCACTTTCAGCGTGTAGGGCATGCGGTCGAAATCATCGTCCGTTTCGGAGTAGACGAAACCGAACCCACGCGCCGCATATTCCCTGTTTTTCAGGGTCTTGATGTTGTATATGCCGCTGCGATGCCGTGCCAGACTGCCTATGGCAAAGTCTGCCCGGTTGAAAAGCGCGTCCAACTCCTCGCCATGCTTTGCTCCGTACAGGGTGACGAACGGCTGCAAGCAGTACCGGCGGATGAGTGTTGCAATGTCTTTCTCTTCCCGCCTGCTGCTCGGTTTGCCTATCAGATGGAAATAGACTTTATATTCGGGGTTGTTGCCGTAATATGCTCCCAGGCCTTTCAGCAACCGGTCGAAACCATGCCAGAAGTGGATTTCGGCAACTCCTATCAGGTGGAGTTCCTTGCTCGTGCCGTGCCGGGGAGAGCGCAGGGGGATGCGGGCGAAATCTATTCCGTTGGATATGCGGATGGTGGGGCGACCGAATATCCGGTCATCGCTGGAGAAGGTTACAATGAAATCGACGTACCTGCAGAACGCATGGCGGAACAGCTTGTCCGTGTACAACTGTACTTTCTCCATGCCGGAAGAATATTCGTGGTCATAGGGATATGTGGGTATCTCCAGCAGCACTCTTACACCCTGCTTTTTCAGCATCCTCACGAAGTGTATGGTAAAGGGATTGGCGTTGTGATAGGAGCGGATATATACGCATTGTATGCCTTCCCGGCGAACGTATTGTAGGATAGGGGCGAACGACAGCCGTTTTTTTATTTTGGCGGGTATTCCTTTGCCCAAATCGGCAAGCACATCTTCGTCTATCATCCACTTCCGGCTGCCGTCGTTGCCAACCTCGTAGTGGCAGGTGCGTACATCTGCCCCGCATAGCCTGAGGGCGTCCGCCTGGTATCTGATTTTCTTACTGATACCGTTGTATTCCTGAAATCCGTAAAAGACAAGAAAAAGGGTTTTCATGGGCGGAGGTCATTTATATGTCGAGTGATTGATATACTTGAATCAGCTCATCGGCTGTCTTTTTCCACGAGAATTGCCGGGCGCGCAGCAGTCCGTATTCCCGTTGCTGCCGATAGAGCGCGTCTTCATTTTCGAGACGCAGCACTGCACCGGCTATTTCTTCCGGCCGACAGGGGTCTGCGGCAAGTATGTCCGGACCGCCTATTTCGGGCATGGAAGAGGTGTTTCCCGTAATGACGGGAGTGCCGCAAGCCATAGCTTCCACCAGAGGGATGCCGAAACTCTCGCGCAGCGAGGGGTAGAGGAAAGTGAATGCTGCATTGTACAGTGTGGCGAGGTCGGCGTTGTGGATATAGCCGGGATAGAATAGGTGCCGTTTCAGGCGGTTACTGATGTTTTCCTGTTGCAGCAACCTGTCTATATAGGTTTCGTTGAGGTCTGCGATGAGTAGCGGACGCCTTACGGACGATTTTTCCAGATAAAGGCTGTAGGCTTTCAGCACCCGTGCCGTATTCTTTTTAGGGTCCGTGTTTCCCAGGAAGAACAGGAAGTCTTTTTGGGGGATGTAGCGGTTTACTATCTGCATGTCTATGTCGTCCATCGGACGGAAATGTCTGCTATAGCCGTTGTAGATGGTCGTAATGCGGTCGGCGGGAATGTTCAGGGTTTCGCGGATGCGGTTGCGTTCGAAGTGCGAAACGGTAATGATTTTCCGGCATTTCTTCAGAATCCGTGGTACGGTGAGGCGGCGGTAGTGCCGGCCCATTTCCTGATAAAGCGAGGGACTGCGCTGTTGGCGGGGTTCCAGATAGATGATGTCGTGGAGTGTCAGCACCAGCGGAACCGGACAGCAGAGCGGGGCTGTGTTGGACGTGCAATGCAGCAGGTCCGCCCCTAAACGTTTCACCGCCAGCGGCAGGGCTATCTGTTCCCAAAGCGGGTAGGTGGGACACGCCACTTCCACAATGGAGAGGTTGGCAGATTCTTCCAGGCAATGGTCTTTGCCCGGAGCCACGATAATGTAGTATTCATTGCCGTCGTTCCGTTTCTGCAATTCGCGGATGGTTTCCAGTGCTACGAAATCCATGCCGTGCTTGTCGGGACGGAAAATCCGTTGGGCTTCTATGGCTATCTTCATGCTGTGTACTCCTTATTTCTTTTTATAGAAGAACCGTTTTATATGGCTGAATACGGCTGTAAACATAAGTACCGGGAGCGCCCAGATGGCTTTGCGGAGACGGCGGCTGACTTCTCCTTCGGGCAGCGCCATGAGGAAGGTGAGGATAAGTGTTGCAAGCAGTACGTACCACTTGGGAGCCCAGGTCCAGTTCAGCAGGGTGACACCTGCCGTGCATAGCAGAATTAGTGCGATAAGCAGGAAACGGGAAGGCATCAGCCACTGAAAAAGTTTGAGGGCATAGTCCCATTCACCTTTCAGCAATACCAGCGGAAGATACCTCAGCGCAAAGAATGTGCTGGTATATTGCGAACGGATCCAGCTGATGCGTTGCGTCTGGTAGCCGTCTGCATTATCTTCTTTCTTGCTGTAACATACCACTTCCGCCAGATATTCGGTGTAGATATTCTGTTCCAGCAGTACGGTTTCCATCGCCTTGCTTATATCGGAGCCTTTCAGCTTGGGAGCACGTTCATGGAACATGGCGAAATCGAATGCCATTGCCGAACCTATGAGAGCCGAGGAAAAGCCCATGCGGGTATGTGCCAGACGGAAAAGATTGTTGTTGATTTCTTCGCTGGTGGCATTGAGAACAGCGATGCTGGTATTCAGGTTCTCCGCTATGCGGTGTGCCTGGATGGAATCGCAACCGGAGTAGTAGGCGTTGTTGAACATGCTGAGGGCGTTCGGTACGATATGGTTGTCGGAATTGAAGATGACAATCAGGTCGTATTCATCGGGAGCGTAGCGTTCCATAACCTGCTGGATGGCGTAGACTTTGGTGCAGTATTCCTTGTCGGGCACTACGATGTTTACGGGCATTTGCAACAGAGCGACAAGGTCCTCTTCGGGCAGTTGGGTGGCTGCTACGGCAACGTCGTATTTGTCGCGCGGGTATTGCTGGGTGTCCAGAAAGCGGTTGACGGATTCAATTACTTCTTTCCCGTTGCGCAATACGGTAAAAAGCACTAAGAAACGGTGCTGTACGGCTGCCGCCGGATAAGGGTTCTTGTACTTTCCGAGCGAGAAGAGTGCGCAGAGAAACAGGTAGGCTACCGGAATAGCCAGCAGCAGGAATAGGACGGAATCTGTCATTTGTAGCGCATTGTTGCTCTCATCCATCCACCAGTTTATGCTGAATATGTTAAAAATGTTGGACATCATAGCATCGAATCTTTTTTAGTTGTGGTTAATAATGCCTGTTGTTTTTCAATCGTCAGACGTTCGTCTATATATTTTCCGTTCATCAGTATGCCCAGGAACATAATCATCATAATGCCGGTGGGGAACTGGGTGAAGAATGCGTTCCCGTAGGCGCTGAGCATCATGCCGAATATGCCGCAGGCAAGTGCGGTGAGCAGGTGGCGCAGCTCGTCATTCCTTATTTTGAACATGATGCAGTAGCATCCCCATAGCAGGCTGCCCGCATAAATCAGCAGGTAAAGGAGAATGCCCACAACGCCCGTTTCCGTCCATCTCTTGACGTAGGTGGAGTCGTTGGGGATGGTGGTTGTCAGCCTGCTTCCGAATCTCCGGGCTTCCACACCGCCCAGGCCGAGCCCCTCGCCGAACGGTCTGTTCCTGAGATACTCCGCCAGCTTTTTCTGGTTCTGCTTTCTTACCAGATAGGACGCGTCTTTATTGGGACGGAATGCCGTGCGCATGCGCCGTATCATGTAGTTGCTTTCTCCTACGTATGTAAATGCGAAGAAAACATAGATGCAAATTCCTCCCACTGCGGCAGCACTCATCAGTTTGATGTTCTTGCTGATAAACGCAAAAAGCAACAGACTGCCCAGGGGCACTACGATAGCTCCTCGGGTACCTGTAATGAACATCGAGTATAATGAGAGTGCGGAGATGGAAAAGTAATATACTTTCAGGCTGGACTTCTTGCAGAACAAGCCGGCAATACCGAACAGCGCGCAGGTGAATCCCATGTTGGAACCGTAATTCCCCGCATCGGTAAAGATGGAGAAGTAGCGGGTGATTTGGGGCAGCAAGTGCGTCTTGTACATGCCGCTTTCCATCATGGCATTGTATTCGACGGCGTCGAATCCGATGAATTTCTGGCAGAGGCCTTTCAGTATGGCGATGAGCGTAAGTATGGAGAACAGGAATATCAGTCGGCTGATTTGCTTATAGGATGTTGCCAGCAGCACCGTGATTAGAGACACGAGAAACGTATTGTAAATGAATCCCCTGGAATAAATCCATGCTTCCAGGGATGCGGTGGGGTTAACGACTTCCATAAGGCAATACACCGCCAGTACGGCACCCCCTATGGTGAGAATGTTGACGGCCTGTTTCCAGGGAAAACGGTAGTGCAGCGCCGTCTGGACGATGACGATGAGAAGCACGCTCCACCAGATGATGTCCGACAGTATGCTGAGTCCGTCCTGCCCGCTGTAGCGCGCCAATGGGGTGAAGAAATAATTGAAAATGAATAGCAGGAATAGGAAGCGTTCCGGTTTGCGAAGATGCAAAATCAGAATACACAAGAGGGCGGGCAGTGCCGCCACCAGTCCTGCTATCGCTAAATTTTGTTTTAAAGTAGCTGCGACGATACATCCTAAACCGATGCAGAGTATGGCAAAGGTTAAGGCGGGAGATGATATGTAACTTCGCTTGATACTCATTTTACAGCAGCTTTTTTAGCGGTCAGTCCTAGTTGGGACAATCGGCTGACGAAGCTGTGGAGAGGTGTCTTGGGCGGTAATTCGCCGGTGAACGATTCCACGACTTCACGGTCGGCATTGTTGAGATAAAGTGATAACGGAGTGTCACCCAGCATTTCTTTAATGGATTTCAGGTTGATATCATCGTTTTTGCCCCATAAACGGCAGGCGTTGGCTATGAGCAGGTTGACATCGGCTTGTTTCAGTACGGTCAAAGGCAGGCTGGCAGTGCTTATGGACGGGTATTCCACAAGAATGATGTCCGGTATCTGCTCGGCGGAGTTCAGTTGCCAGAAATCGGATAGTTGTTGTGCCCGGACGTATTTCTTGTCGTTGGTCTCAAAATCGACATCGTGTTTTACGATACGGGTGCGAAGTCCCACGGAAGCCCAATGGTCGGCAAAATATTTGGCCAGAAAACTTTTACCTTCCCGCTCTTCCATACTGAGCAGGTTGATGACGGTAGGGCGTCCTGTTGCCAGATACCTGTCGAGCTGATGGCAGGAATAGGCGGCGGCACGGCGGTTGCATACTTTCAGGAATCCTCGGAACTTCAGGTTGCTGATACCGTTGAATGCGGCGATGACGGGCAGGCCGCTAAGGCGGTGACTGCGTTCGGCATCCCGTAGCGTGCGGTCTGTCAGTTCAATGATGAGGAAGTAGAAAGTAATGAATATCAAACTGCCAATCAGAGCAGCCACGACGTAGAGCAGGCGCTTACGGCCGTTGTCGGTAAGCGGGAACTCGGGTGGAGCGATGATTTGCAGGTTGGCAGTGGTCATTTTTATGTTCTGCAGGCGGAGCCGCGCTTCGGACAGTCCGCGGAGCTGTTCACGGTAGGTGTCTTCGGCTATGCCGATGGCACGCTCCTTACGTTTTACTTGAGTGCCCACTGGAGCAAATTCCCGATATTGGTTCAGGATGTCGTTCCGGCGTTCCTGAAGGACTTTCAGTTCGGCCTTTGTCTTTGCCTCGTTGATACATGCCATCAGCCATTCTGTTACCATATTATCGATACCGACACCCTCTTTGGTGAAATTGTATTCGTTGAGATTGTCGGAAATGTGGCTGATTCTGTCTTCCGAGCTTTGCAAATCGGTTTTGTTCCGTTGCAACTGTTCATTGTCTTTTAGTTCCGTATCCGTTGAAAAGATTTCCTGCTCCAGGATATTCTGGTTCAGTTCCGTAACTTTTTCAAGTTCTTTGAGCAGCTTCGTGTTATCGCGTATAATCTTGGCGCGGATGTCCATTTTATCTTCCAGCATCTGGCGGAGAGCCACGGCGCTTTTGTAGGTTCGTTGGGCAAGTTCCTCACGGTCGTCCAGATTGTATTTGGTTACCGCCAGCTCTTTACTCTGATTGTCGTAGTTGATTACCGAATGCTCTACATTATAGTGCATCAGGTTGTCTTCTTCTTTGTTGAGGTTGGTTTTGGCAAGTCTTACTTGCTCCTCAAAGTAAGCGATGGCACTGTTCGTGGCGCTGAAACGGAGTATTTCGTATGCTTTGATAAGTTCGTCCTCTAAAATCTTGATGGTGTTTTGGGTGATACCCGGGTCGGGACTTGTGTAGGTGAAACTTATCAGGTCACTTGTGCCCAGACGTTTCACGGTTATCTGCTCGAGTGCGTGGAAACTGTAAAACTCCGTAGGACGGCTGAACATGGAGTATACAAAGTTGGCGGCACTTTCCTGACGGTATGCTTGCAGGTTCCCGACGGTTTTATCCAACGAGGAACGGTCTACCAAAGCCAGCACTTCTTTGGGTGTATGCTGCAGGAGTTGGCGGTAGTGCTTTGCCTGGATGTACATATTATCCTGCCACTCCTCGCCATATACAAGGTTCGTGGCAAGCAAGCGGAGAGAGACCTTCTCCAATGTGCTTTTGGACTTGGCTATGTTGATGAGATTGTCGAAAGTGCTGCTGATGTTTTCAATCTTACTGCCGTCAATATTGGTAACATTGGTTACACCGGCATAGATATTACTGTTTACAGTATAGCTGAACGGCAGGAACTGGGTGAAGTACGCTACCAGTGCTGTGACAATAAATCCACCCCACAACAGCCAGTAACGGATGCGGTAGAAGAATTGTGCTATAAACTGTATTATATCCATAAGATTTTATTTCCCTTTGATTATTTTTACATTTGTCAGCATCTCAAGTAAAATGATGGCGTTATGCAGCGAAACGCGTGCTTCGGCATAGGAAGTCACCGCTCCGGAACGGCGCGCCCGCTCCAGTGAAAGAGAGATGATGTCTATTTTACCTTGTATAAAATTGTTCTCCGAGATTTTCATCTGAGCGTTGTAGAGGGCGGCATTCTCCGCTTTGGCTTTGATGGTTGCCAGTTGCGCCGTCACATTGTTATATGCTTCCAGCACTTTGAGCCGCCGTTCTTCCATTACTTCTTCCTGCGTGTATTGAAGCTGCTCGATGTTGTAACGATAGTTCTTCAGCCGGAGCGGACGGTTGAATAAATCGCCGAGACCTACACTGAAGCTGGCTCCTACGTTGAAGGTGTACCGGGAACTGGCTGTGGTGGACTGATACCAGTCGTTGTAAGAATCGCTGTTGTCGTTCAATACGTTGTAACGCCCGTATGCATAATTTCCGTTCAGCCGGAAGTAATTCCACCAGTTTCTTTTTTCTATGCGGTATTGGTTCTTAACCTGCTCTACCTGGGAGTGTGCCCGCTTTACAGTGGCGTTTTCTATGACGGCATCCATAAATACGGAAAGGGGCGGCAGATCAAAACCTTCGATATAGTGTTGCGTTTCCGGTAGCTGGCTTCCTGAGATACTCTTCTCCAGAATGGCATCGCTTTCTTTCAGTGCCTCCAGAATTTTGATACGCTCTTCACGGGTCATGTCCGTCTGGGCATGGATGGACTGGGGCAACAGGAACAGAATAAATGTAGCTGTACAGAGATATGATAGGGGATGTGTATGGGCTTTTATCATTTGTCTGTTTGTTTTTTTAGTTTTAATACTTACACGTTCTCTTTCTGTACAAAAGCGGTGAACGTTTTTAGAAGTATCTTCATGTCCAGCCGGAAACAGAATTCTTGTGCATATTTAATATCCAGTTGCTTTCGTTCTTCCGCCGACATCTTACCGGCTCCGCCACGCTTTTCCACTTGCCAGAGCCCGGTCAGTCCGGAAGGAGCCATGAAGCGGTCTATGTATGCGTCGCTGGTCAGCAGTTCGGCCTCATAGAGCGGAAGCGGACGGTTGCCTACGATGCTCATATCGCCTTTCAGGACGTTGAATAGTTGCGGTAGTTCGTCAATGCTGTATTTACGGATGAAACGGCCGATGCGTGTGACGCGCGGATCGTTTTCTATCTTGACAAACGGGCTTTCTTTGGATTGGGCCTTTTGCCGGAAAAAATCTTTTTCCGGTATGATGAAGTCATCAGAAATCAGTAAGTTTGCTTCTTCATCGGAAGAGCCTGTGAGGTCGTCGAACCGGATGTCGGGGGTATCGTCTGCCACTTCTTCTTCCATTTTGTACTGGTTGAGGGCATTGAGTTCCTTCAGCTTCTTGTCCGCATTGGTGTACATGGAGCGGAACTTCAGGAAGTTGAATATCCGGTAGTTACTGCCTACACGTTGCGACTTATAGATGACTTTACCCTTACTTTCGAGACGGATGGCAATGGCAGTGCCGATAAGTAACGGAGATAGTATTATCAGGGCGCATATGGCAAACAAAATGTCGAACGCACGTTTCCATGCGGGCAGATGAAATGTGTTAAGCATCTTTCGGTGGCTTTGGCTGAATTCCTGCATTTTATGCTTTTGACGCACTTGCAGGAACTGGGTCATTCGGTGGATGCTCGTTTCATCGGCTTGTGGCGGCAGTGTATTATTGACGCCTGCCTGCAGATAGGCTTTGCGGGCTTCTGCCGGCAATCCTTCGGTGATAAGTATTATGTATACGCGTGGAAACCTCTTGTGGAGGCAGGTGATGTCAAGGCAATCCTTTTCTGTGTCGGTTTGCTCGTAAAGGATGGATGTGTTATACCGTTCGCGGATGCCGTCTATGATTTTGGCAGCTTTACGGGCACTGGAGACAGTAACGAACATGCCATTGGTAACCTTGCTCAGGTGGTCGATGGCAGTCTGGCTGTTTCCTATGTAGATATAATATAGCATATCTTCCTTTCAGTTCTTTTTCAGATGTATTTCTTGATGCGTGCCCTGAGTTCCAACGGGTTGAATGGCTTGAGTATGTAATCTGCCGCTCCGGCTTCGAGCAACTGGATGCGTTCGACGGTACTTTCCTCACTGGAGAGCATCACTACGGGGATATGTTTGAACAGCTCGTTCCCTTTCAGATAGTACAGGAATTCATTGCCGCGCATGTGGGGCATGTGAATGTCGGAGATGATAAGGTCGGGGACATTGCCTTCGTTAAGCCACTCAAGAGCCTTTAGAGGGCTTTCAAAATATTCCAGGTCGTATTCTGTCCCTAAATAAATCTTAAGTACGCGGCCTATGGTGGCTTTGTCATCAACCAGTAAGATTTTTTTCATTGTTCTGTTTATTATAGCGTTGTTGCTTTGTTTGTTTACTATGCAGTAATAAAAAAACTGTTGTTTTATTGAACTCGCCCGATTACTGACGACAACAATGAATATTTGCTAACCTGCTTTAACGCAAAATGAGAAAAAACGTGAGAATATGTTTGCCGGTGTATTTCTTCACGTTTTTCGGGTTGCCGTATAGGTTGGCTATATTTCAGTCTCTATTGAGCGGAGTCAAATTTTCAATAGGATATACGTCTTTGTTGTGTGACTGATACCAGTTGTTGTCTTGTTGTCCGCCGGTGGTAATCCACGACCGGAACTTGTCATATACCGTAGTGACGTTTCTGTTCTCAAAAGGCCATGCAAATTCTTGAGGGATTACAACAGCCCAGGCAAGGTTTTCTTTGCTGAGATAGTATCTGTTTTCGGCAACGGATGAGTCGTCATTACCGCTATTGAAGTAATGAGTACCGCCCAAGTCTGTCGGAGCAAAGCCCGCTACGTGTACTTCCGTACGCCTCCTTTGGGTTGTGGCGGGAGCTGTGATGGCGAAAATATCAATATTGTTGATGTTCAGGTCTTCCGGCTTTACATTGGCGGAGACGGGAAATTCCATGATGATGTTATATTCCTTGGTATCTTTTTTGAACGGACCGTTTTCAAGGGTGTTGATACGCTTTTCAGTACCGGTATACTGGCTGCCCCACAATTCGGTGCATGCATCACTGAAGAGGAGATAAGTGGGGATGCTTTGCTTATTCTCGAATGATACGTCTTTTCCATTGGTTCTGAACTTATCGGGCTTCATAGCTTGAGAGAGTTTAGTGAAGCGGATACCGGCCCCCAATGTCTTGGCTGCACCTGCGGCTCGCAGTTCAAGAGTCATTCTGAGGCGTGTCACTATACCGTTTTTATCTACTTGCAGTTTTTTTCCGGACATTACGATTACAAGGTTGTTCATGTCAAAATCGCCATATGCAGGCCAATTGTCCTCAAAAGCAAACGTATACACGTCGCTGTCTTTGATTTCGATGGGGAAGTCGGGGTCTTTCTCTTCTTCACCCTTATTGCCTTCGTCATAGATTCCGCCGCAAGTCTCGATGGTGTATTTGGATTCATCATAACCGGTATTGACGCTTTCGTTCTTCTTAAACGGGTGATACTGGCTCAGACCCTCTATTTTTCCTTCTATGACCAGATTGTTGCTTAATAATTGGACGTTGGTGGGCTCTTCGAATTTAATTTTTTCGGCCTTAATCATTGACTTGTCATTGTTGGTGACATTCACTGCCTGGAAAATGACGTCACCGCGTTTTACTTCGAACTCTCTGGCTTTAATCATGGAGCCGTCTATCAGCGTGAATTTGGAGTCGGTCAGGCTTTCTATTTCGGGTACAGGCAGCCACTCTGTGTCAGTTTCGTTGGCACGGCCGGCGGTAATGGCCCCCTTGTTTAATGTTACGTTTCTGAACTTGAATTCCTTTTTCACAATAACGGTGCAGCTATTGTATAGGACATCGGATGATGAGTTTGTAAATTTAGATGTTTCGATGAAGCCATCGTTGTACACAGACAGGCCACCCTCTATTTCATAGCCGCTTATCCGGGCCTCATAATGGTTGATGATGACGGTTGCGGCGGAGTTGTTGGTTCTTGTCTTACCGTCAGTTTCATCGAATCTGACACTGCCGTAATTGAATAGCCTGCCGCCATTGAGTTTTATATTCGTAGCACTGTTTAAGTCGGCCTTATTCAAAATCCTGGCATCGATGAAGTTGAGTTCATGAGCGTTTAATGTGCCGTGATTGATGACGTTGCTGCCGTTGATGGTAATTTTGTCGGCGACTTCGATTTTTCCTGCGTTGAATAGTTCCGGTTGCTTGCCAAGATTCATTGTCAGGCTTCCATTGGCTGAAATTGTACCGAAATTCTTGGTAGGACATCCTAAACTGAGAGAAGTGCATTCGAGGCTGCCGTCATGTTGCAGGGTAAGGGTGTTTTCATTACCGATGGTGAGATTATTTGCAATGATTCTGCCTCCACCCATTACATATATATCGAGGTTTGAATTAAGGCTGCTCCAACCGCTTAATTTCCAGACGCCCTGTACGAATACAGTTGCTCTGCCGCTGTTTGTTTTTAGCTGGATGGTATAAGGAGAATCCGATGTGTATTCTTTTCCTATGATATACTTCGCTCCGTTGGCAAGTGTGCCTGTATTCCAAGGGTCAATGTAACCATCCGATACACTTGGAACGGCTGGTATCACTTCCGCTTCCTTATATTCTTTATCGGCGATTTCCGTTATGCCGGCTGTCTGTGCCGCTTCGAATGCCGAGTGGGAATTACCGGCAGTCTTGTTTGCGGCTCTTGTTCTTGTACCGGTTGAAACATTGTACAGTTTGCATTCCAATATACCTCCGTTTTCAGGGGTACTGTATTCGTATACTTCTTTGCGTTGCTTGGGATCGGTTTGACGGATAAACAGTCTTGTTGCGGCTTTGGAGACGTTGATTTCCGCGTTGTAATTTCCGTTCTTGTTGGCAGTGCCCACCGCAATGGGGACAGCGCTTATGTCGGACATCGGGTTGGCGGTAAAGATTTCAATAAGATACTTATATCGCCCGTCAAATTCATCGTTTATCTCAATATTCAGATTTACGGTGTTGACCATGGACCAGTCAAAACCATCGGGGGCGGTAAAGTCTTCTCCTAAGGGATTTTCTTTCGGTTTTGTCTGAATGCCCCTTTCAGGATCGTACACATCATCCGTACAACTGGAAAGTGCCAAAGTGCTGACAATGGCTACCACAACTGAAAAACGGTAGAATAATTCCATAGGCTGATTTATAATGTTTTTATGTTTTGTTTGCTTGTTGAATAAAATAATCAACTTTTAATTGAATATGCCGCAAAGATAGCCATAATATTCGGATTGTTACTTGCGAATATTGTCTTTTTTGATAAAACAAGGCGAATATTTTGCTGAATCCGACCATTTACCCGTTTTGAAAACTTGTAAATATTGTCCGGAGCGAATAAAAAGGAGAAGTCTGAAAGGGAGTAAAGAGGAAAAAAAAGAGGAAATTACTCTTTGGTAATTTCCCCTGCCAAATCCGAATTCATCCGGCGACGGATTTCCGCCTGGCTCAGTCCGTGCCCGAGCAGGAACATGAGTTTGGTAACAGCGCATTCGGGCGTACTGTCGTAGCCGCTGATAACGCCGGCTTCGAGCAGATGCAGTCCGGTTTCGTAGCGTCCCATCTCAACACCGCCGCTTTGGCATTGGGTAATGTTGACAATGACGATGCCCCGTTCTGTTGCGTCCTTCAGTTGCCGGATGAACCAGTCCTTTTGCGGTGCATTGCCGGAACCGAATGTCTTGAGAACCACTGCTTTCAATCCCGGAACGTGAAGTACAGAATCGATGATGCTTTCCTGAATACCCGGAAACAAGGTGAGGACTACGACATTGGTGTCGAAAAGATAATGCGGCTTCATCGGTCGTGCAGGGTCGGGGCGACGGATGATGTGTTCGTTGTAACGGATATGGATTCCTGCTTTTGCCAGAGCGGGGTAATTGAAAGAGCGGAAAGCGTTGAAATTTTCGGCATTGATTTTGGTAGTCCGGTTGCCGCGCATCAATTCATTTTCAAAGAAGATGCACACTTCGGGGACAAGGGCTGTGCCGTCCGGACGTTTGGCGGCAGCTATTTCGATGGAAGTAATCAGATTTTCTTTTCCGTCCGTGCGCAATGTCCCGATGGGTAGCTGCGAACCGGTAAGGATAACCGGTTTCGCAAGGTTTTCGAGCATGAAGCTGAGTGCCGATGCCGTATATGCCATAGTGTCGGTTCCGTGCAGGATGACAAAGCCGTCGAAGTTTTCGTAGTTGTCATTTATAATTGCGACAATTTTGGCCCACAGGGAAGGTTCCATGTCAGAGGAGTCGATAGGCGGATCGAACTGATAGGACGAGATGTGATAGTTGAAGCGCTTTAATTCGGGAACATGCTTGAGCAGGTGGGCGAAATTGAAATTTTCCAGTGCACCTGTTTCCGGATTTTCTATCATTCCGATAGTTCCGCCCGTGTAAATCAAGAGAACGGAAGGATAATCTGCTTTCATAAATATCTCTTTTTTCTTTTTTTCGGGCACAAAGATAATGTAAACCGATAACAGAATAAAATGAACTTGTCCATTTTTTATGTTGAAATGTAGCTTATCTTCGTATTATTCACAGAGATACGTAAAAAAATGGAATTTAAGTTGTCTTACTGTCCTGCCGCTTTACTGCTTTTATCCAAATCTTCTTTCAGATGTGAGATGGCTTTTTGTGCGTTTCCTTTGTATTCGTCGAGCAGGGTAACGAAGCGGCTTCCGATAATGGCTCCGGACGCATGGGAGCAGGCTGTATCGAACGTCTGCCGGTTACTGATGCCGAAACCTACCATGCGTGGATTGCGCAGGTTCATATCTTGAATCTTCTTGAAATAGACTTGTTTCCGGGCGTCGAAATCTTTCTGCGCGCCGGTGGTGGCTGCTGATGATACCATATAGATGAATCCGTCGGTATGGGCATCTATTTCGCGGATGCGTTTCTCGCTGGTTTCGGGGGTGATGAGCATGATGACCCGGATGTCGTATTTCTGTGCGACGGCCTTATAATTTTCTTCGTATTCCCTGAAAGGCAGGTCGGGGATGATTACGCCGTCAATGCCGCATTCCGTACATTTCCGGCAGAAAGCCTCAAAGCCGAAGTGCATAATCGGGTTGAGATAGCCCATTAATATCAACGGGATACGGACATCCCGGCGGATGTCCTGCAACTGCTCAAAGAGGATGCGGAGAGACATTCCGTTGCGCAGGGCGCGGGTGGCGGCATCTTGAATGACGATGCCGTCTGCCATCGGATCGCTGAAGGGAATGCCGATTTCTACCATATTCACTCCGTTCTTTTCGAGTGTACGGATTACATCGGCTGTGCTGTCGAGCGTGGGGAAGCCGGCACAAAAGTAGACAGACAGCAGGTTTTTGGGGCTGTCTTGGAAGAGTTGGTTGATACGATTCATGGTGAGTTTGTTATTACAGATTTATTGTTGAAGGTTACGTTGTCTGCTGCCCGCGGTTATGCCGTCAGCCGGCAGTTTCACCGGTTCTTATTGCCTGGAGGAATTTTCCGATGCGTTCTACATCTTTGTTTCCCGGAGCCGTTTCAAAGCGGCTGTTGATGTCTATGCCTGCTAGTTTGGGGTGATGAAACTCCCTGATGGCTTTAACGCTGTAAGGGTTGATTCCGCCGCTGAGCAGAAAAGGCGTCATTCCGCTGTAACGGTGCAGCAGGTTCCAGTCGAACTGGTTGCCGGAGCCGCCATACAGTGATGTCTTGGCATCAAAGAGGTAATAATCGCATAATCCCTTGTAGTCGGAAACGGTTGCCAGGTCTTTTGACTGTGAAATGGAAAAAGCCTTGATAAGGTGCAGACCGCTGCTGCGTAAGGAACGGCAATATCCGGGCGACTCGTTGCCATGAAGCTGGATGTAGTCCAGCGCAAAACGGTCGGCATACATCAGGATAGTTTCCTTGCTTTCATTGACGAAGACTCCCACGCGCTTTGCGCGAACCGGAAGATATGCCGGTATCTCGCACAGGCAACGGGGAGACTTGGGATAGAAGATAAAGCCTATCATATCTACATCCAGTAGCTCTACATTGCGGATATTTTCCGCTTCGGTCATGCCACATACTTTTATGATAAGAGGAGCCATTTTTTTAATGATTTATGTAATTAATACTTCATTTTCAGGAACGGAGTGGAGAAATGAAATCTTTTAATGCATTTCCCGGCCGGCGGGTTTTCATAAAGGTTTCTCCGATAAGGAAGCCGCGGAAGCCTGCAGCGCGCAGCCGGCAAATGGTTTCGGGATGTGAAATCCCGCTTTCCGAAACAAGTAGCGGCAGGCTTGGGCTGTCGGAAGAATCCAGGACTGTGGCCGGTATCTGCCGGAGTTTTTCGGCTATATGGAAAGAGTTTTTCACATCGGTGACGAATGTGCCGAGATTACGGTTGTTGACGCCTACCATATCCACATCCGCGTTTACATAAGCGAGTTCGGAAAAAGTGTGGATTTCGAGTAACACTTCCAATCCCAGGGCATGTGCCCGGGCGGTGAGGGTGGCACATTCTTCTTGTGTCAGGCAAGCGGCGATAAGCAATACTGCATCAGCTCCTACGATACGTGCTTGGAGCAGTTGGTATTCGTCGATGATGAAATCCTTTCGCAAGATAGGAATGCCGATCAGTGGGCGTGCCATGCGTATATCCTGCAGCGAACCGCCAAAGAATTTTTCGTCCGTAAGGATAGAGACTGCGGAAGCACCGGCTGTTTCGTATGCAGCGGGTATTTCTTCGGCACGGGCAGTCTCGTGTATCCATCCTTTCGAAGGAGAACGGCGTTTGAATTCGGCAATGATTCCCGTGGGGGAAGAAGCAAGCGCCTGTTTCATGCTGCGGACGGGTATGGTTACAGAAGTTCCGGTAGTGGCGTCTTTCTGCATCATGGCGGCAACCTCTTCCTGTAACTTTTCGAGGGAGACGGCTTGCTTTTGCAGTTCTATTTCAATTCGTTTATGAGCGATGATTTCCGATAAAATATCTTTCATGGCTGTTTTAGTGAAGAGTTACGGGATATGCGGCTATAAATACCTTTTCGCACCTCATCCCTTACTGGTTAATTTCTATAAATTTTTTCAATGTTTTCAGCGCCCGTCCGCTTTCCAGCGATTCGCGGGCTATGGCAATACACTCTTCAATCTCCTTTTCCGGTTCCATGACCTGAATGGCGAAGGCGGCATTGACAATGACACATTGAGTCTGGGCGGCTTCTGCGCGGTTGTTCAGGATATTGTCGAAGATACGTGCCGCATCTTCCTTGCAGGCTCCGCCGGAAAGTTCTTCGGGACGTACTGCGCTGAAACCGAGAGCTTGTGGGCGATAGATGCGTTCATAATGACGTGTCATCACTTTGAATTCATCGGTCAGTGAGATTTCATCGTAATTGTCCAGACTGTTGACTACGGCAAAGTCGATGCCGAGTCTGTAGAAAACGTTCGTATAGAGACGCATTTGTGCGAGGTCGGCTACGCCCAATAGCTGATAGGCGGGCTGACACGGGTTTACCAGCGGTCCCAGCAAGTTGAACAGTGTGCGTACTCCCAGGGCTTTGCGGACAGGACCTACGAATTTCATGGCTGGATTGAACAGTTGGGCGTGCAGGTAGGCTATGTTACACTCTTCCATGCTTCGCTTCAATATGTCGGGATTGTTGGTGAAGCGCACGCCATGCTGTTCTATTACGTTGCTTGCTCCACTGACGGAAGTAGCGCCGTAGTTGCCATGTTTGGCTACTTTATAACCTGCTCCCGCCACAACGAAACTGGCGCAGGTGGAGATGTTGAAGGTGTTCTTCCCGTCACCGCCTGTACCTACGATATCAATGGGGCGGTAAGGCGCAAAGTCTATCGGAATTCGTGTCTCCATAAGTGCTTCGCGAAAGCCTGCCAGCTCGTCTACTGTGATGCTGCGCATCTGAAAAACCGTGAGCAGTGCGGCAATCTGTGCTTCGGAATACATCTCCCGGCTGATGTTGAGCAGGATTTGTTTGCTTTCTTCTACAGTGAGTTCTTCATGGTTGAAGAGCCGGGTTAATATTGTTTTCATCTGATTAAGTTTGTGGTTTAAAAATAGGTTATTCTTCCAGCCAGTTCTTCATAATCTGCTTCCCGTCCGGGGTAAGCACGGATTCCGGATGAAACTGTATGCCTCGGACATCATATTCCCGATGTTTCAACGCCATAATCTGCCCTTCGGGACTAACAGCTGTGACGGCAAGCGTTTCGGGCAGTTTTTCAGTATCTACTACCCAGGAGTGATAGCGTCCTACGGCTATTTCTTCGGGTAATCCCCGGAAAATGTAATCCGGTTCTGTCAGCCGTATAATGGTCTGTACACCATGAAACACTGTGCTGAGGTTGACTAACTTCCCACCGAATGCCTGTCCGATGGCTTGTTCTCCCAGGCATACGCCCAGTATTGGTTTCTTGCCTGCGTAGGTGCGTATTACATCCAGCAGTAATCCTGCTTCTTCGGGCACACCGGGACCCGGTGAAAGGATGATTTTATCATATTGTTCCAATTCTTCTATGCTGAATTGGTCATTGCGCAGTACATCTACCGCTACACCGAGTTCTTTCACCAAGTGCGCAAGGTTATAGGTGAAGGAGTCATAATTGTCTATGATTACTACCATTGTTATTAACTGTTTGATTAATTTACTTTTGATACTCTTGTTGATTTATACAATTGGTCGATTTTCTGTTTTACAGGGAATTTTCCGCCATGGCAATTGCCTTCTTCAATGCTCCCAGTTTGTTGTTCACCTCTTGCAGCTCGTATTCGGCATTACTTTTGGCTACAATGCCGCCGCCTGCCTGAAACCATAACATCCCGTTGCGGCTGACGAATGTACGGATGGTGATAGCCTGGTTCAGGCTGCCGTTCAGGCCGATGAATCCGATACAGCCACCGTATGCGCCACGGTTATGCGGCTCCAGTTCGCTGATAAGCTGCATGGCGCGAACTTTCGGTGCGCCGCTCAAGGTTCCGGCCGGGAAGGTATCGATAAATGTCCTGATAGAGTCTGTATCACTGTTCAGCGTACCGCTGACGCGGCTCACGAGGTGAATAACGTGACTGTAATATTGCATCTCTTTGTAAAAGTCCACTTTTACGTCATGGCAGTTGCGGCTGAGGTCATTGCGGGCAAGGTCTACCAGCATCACATGCTCTGCATTTTCCTTGGGATCGTCTTGCAGGTACCGGGCATTTGCAGCATCCTGTTCCGGATTTCCGGTACGCTTAGCAGTGCCGGCGATGGGATCTATATAGGCATGGCGACCTTCAATGCGGCAGTGCGTTTCGGGAGAAGAACCGAAGATACGGAAGCCGCCGAAATCAAAGTAAAACAGATATGGAGATGGGTTGATGCTGCGCAAAGCACGGTAAAGCTTGAAGTCGTCGCCTACGAAACGTTGTTCGAAACGGCGGGAGAGGACTATTTGGAAAACATCTCCCCGCATGCAGTGGGCTATTCCTCGGCAGATATTGGCTTTGTGTTCCTCATCGGTCAGTGAAGAAGTGGTTTCGCCAACAGCACGGAAGTCATAGGCAGTGTAGTTGCGGTTGTGAATGGCTTTCTGCACCTTGTCCAGTTCGCTCTTCTCATCGGGAGCGAGCATTTCCAGTAACAGCATTTCATTTTTGAAGTCATTAAAGACGATAAGATACTTATATAATATATATAGTATATCCGGTGCATCGTTGGTGGCTTCGCGACTGTCTTTTACGGCGATGTTCTCAAAATAGCGTACAGCATTGAAAGATGTGTAACCGTACAGACCGCAATAGTCGCTGTATTCTCCTTCCACGTGAAAGCGGTTGAGGAAATCGCGTAACGCATTTTCCGCATGGTATTCTTCGGTAACGGGATGTTCCTCACGTGTGCCGTCGGGCAGACAGAACACGGCAACAGCGTGGTCTATACTGACGCTTGCTACCGGACAAAGTCCGATGAATGAGCGGTTGTTTTCACTGCCATGATAGTCGGAACTCTCCATGAGTGCACTTTGAGGAAAAATGTCGCGCACCTTCAGATACGTGCTTACGGGTGTATGTAAGTCGCCGAGCATCGTGCGGCTCACTGTCTGATAATCATACTTCATATTTTGTATTTTATTCTTTATACATCAAATACGTTTCTACATCCTTATCCCCCCGTCCCGAAACGGTCAGTACCACCACATCATCAGTTTTGAAGTTCAGCTTCTTCAATGCACCGAGGGCGTGGGCGCTTTCCAATGCGGGGATGATGCCTTCGAGCTTAGTCAGTTCGTAGGCGGCGCGGATGGCCTCGTCGTCATTTACGGAGAGAACGATGGCGCGCTTTTGTGCGGCAAGGTTGGCATGCATGGGGCCGATGCCCGGATAATCCAGTCCGGCGGAGATGGAGTAAGGCTCTTCAATCTGCCCATCCTCGTTTTGGATAACGTAGGTGCGTGCTCCATGGATAATGCCCAATTTGCCTAAGGCAATGGTAGCGGCAGTCATTCCTGTTTCTATCCCTTTGCCTCCGGCTTCGGCAAGGACAATCTGTACCTGGCGGTCGTCCACATAGTGGTAAATGGTTCCGGCAGCATTGCTTCCACCGCCTATGCAGGCTATGAGATAGTCCGGAGACTCGCGTCCTTCTTTTTCCATGAGCTGTTTTTTGATTTCCTCACTGATAACCGATTGCAGGCGTGCCACCATATCGGGGTAGGGGTGCGGACCTACGGTGGAGCCGATGATGTAGTAGGTGTCGGCGGGGTGGCAGCACCAGTCGCGTATGGCTTCGTTGGTGGCATCCTTTAAGGTCATGTTTCCGCTGGTCACGGGCACTACGGTTGCACCCAGCATCTTCATCTTCTCTACGTTGACGTGCTGGCGTTCCACATCGGTCTTGCCCATATATACGATGCACTCCATATTCATCAATGCACATACGGTGGCTGTGGCAACGCCGTGCTGTCCGGCACCTGTTTCGGCTATGATGCGGCGTTTGCCCATACGGCGTGCCAGCAGAATCTGCCCGATGGTATTGTTGATTTTGTGTGCGCCGGTATGATTCAGGTCTTCCCGTTTCAGGTAAATCCGGCAACCGTACTTTTCCGACAGACGCCGTGCCTGGTAGAGCGGTGAGGGACGTCCTACGTAGTCGCGCAGCAACCGGTCGTATTCCTGCTTGAAATCTTTACTTTGCAGGACTGTGAGATAAGTTTTCTGCAATTCCTCTACACACCTGTGGAGTATTTCGGGAACGTATGCTCCGCCGAATTCTCCGTAATAACCTTCTTTGTCAACTAAGAAACTAACCATATATTGTTTTATTATTTAATTGTTGGCTGCCAGTTACCGGTTGCGAACTGTTAGCTATATACATCGTTTAAATAAAAGAGCCCCGTCGCTTGGTGCGACAGGGCTCTTTTTATATCTATATTGTACATATATACATACGAGCACTGCTCCCTTACGACTGCCGGAGTTGTAACGGATGCCACCACCAATATGTATTTACGAACATTGTTTTCATTATCTTTTTTATTTTTGACCGAGGCAAATATAAGCACATTGTTTTAATAATCAAAGCAAATCTTTCTTTTTTTTCTTATGAGAACTTTTTTCTTAAAGTTTTGTTGTTTATGGCGGATACTATTATTTACTATAAAAAAGAAAGGAACGGACTATGAAACGGAAACATCTGATTACTATAGGTGTGATTATTGCCATTGTTTTATTATTGTATTGGCTTTTTATAGCCGAAGACTTGAATGCCTGGCTCAATGTAAATTGATTTTTCAGTATTATCATGCGAGGTTGTTCGGATAAATAATGTATCTTCGCAAAAAATCAAAGACTCATGAAAGGATTAAGTTATTCGTTTTTGCGCGCTGTGTGTGCGCTGGTAATCGGTTTGGTGCTGGTGATGTTTCCCAATCAGGCCGGTGATTATTTTGTGATAACGATTGGCGTCATTTTCCTTGTGCCTTCGCTTATTAGTATTATAGGATATTATGCTCAAAATGCAGAAGTGCGCCGCCGATTCCCTATCGAGGGGATAGGAAGCCTGTTATTTGGACTATGGCTGGTTATTATGCCGGGCTTTTTTGCCGATTTGCTGACGTTCGTGCTGGGCTTTATCCTCGTGATGGGTGGTGTGCAGCAGATAGCCTCGCTGTCGGCTGCCCGCAGATGGACGCCTGTGCCGGGCGGATTCTACGTTGTTCCGGTGGCTATATTGCTGGCTGGGCTGGTTGCGCTGTTCAATCCTACGGGCGTGCGTTCTACGGCGTTTATCATTATCGGAATCACCAGTCTGGTCTATGCGGTTTCGGAATTGATAAACTGGTTCAAATTTACCCGTCTTCGTCCTAAAGCACCTGTTACCGGCAGCAAGAGTGATGATGACATCGAAGATGCAAAGATAATAGAATGATGTATATGTTTTAGACAATATACTCTCTGTTACATAAAACGCAGCAAAGCATCTATTCCCTGATGAAAGATGCTTTGTTGCGTTTTGTATGACAATACTGGGTAGCTTGTCACTCTGAAATGTTTTTAGAAATTTTCCGTAAGTATTCCTCTATTTCTTGAGCTGTAACATCTTTCAACAATACAGTTTTGTTTTTATTCAATAGATATAAGGTCGGGATAGCTTTTAAGTCGTAAAGGCTTTTTAGTTCGATTGCTTGTTCTTTGTCGTAGGCATTAATCCATTCTGCAGGAAAATCGGAGAGGTGCCTCCGCCATTCTTCTAAATCAATATCGGGGTAAATGGAAAGGACTTTCATCTGGTTCTGTGCAATAGCTTGGCAGATGGAAGGGCTTTGTTTCAATGTTTCTATCGTTTCGCTGCAGGCATGGCAGCCGGGATTGTTGATGAATAATAGGGTATAGGGAGCCTTTATGCTATACAAATTGCCTTGTCTGCCATTGGCAAGCGTATAGACAAAATCCAATGCTTTAGTTCCTATTCTATTTTTTTGTGCCAGCTCGCGTCGGGCTTTGGGACGTATTTTTTCTGTATTATCCATAACAGGAGATTGCAACATGGCATCTAAAACAGATATGTATAGTTCTTCATTACGCATCGGTGAGTTGGGATCGTACAGGTACTTGTCCGCAAGAGAAGCCAGATATGTATAGCACTTTTTCTCTTTTTCAGCTTGTGTAAATAAAGTTTTCAAAGCAATATCCCTCGTTTGAGCAGGTACCAGTTGTAATATATCAATAAAATTCACCCAAGTCTGCTCCGTCACTTCGGGGTGATGTATGTAGTTGGTATCGGCAAAGTTTACATGCTCCCAATAGTGACGTGCCAGATAGTCGGCGCGTAATTCGGGAGTGTTCAACATTGTGGGTACTTCGGGGTATACGAAAGTTGTAATAGTATCTGTTACAGCGTCTTCCGTCTGCTTATTATTTGCTTGCCCATTACTACATGCGCTGCTTGAACTTAATAGGAAAATAAATAATGTGTAAGCTGGCAACAATTCTATGATCTTTTTGTATTTCATATTATCTAAAATAGATGTAAAATTAGGTACTGTTTCATTTTTTTACTCGAAAAGAAAAGGGGCATTTTTCTCTATCCAATAAATTATTTTTAGAATTTGAGTTTCAAGTAATAACGTATTACGTAAAATTAAAAGAAATATAGTGCAAGTTATCAAGAAAATCTTGCACTTGCAAGAAAGAAGACTAAATTCTGATTTGAAAATTAAGTCTTTTGTTAGTTATTCACTTTTCCTATGCTTACTGCACATTGTCAGTTTCTACTTTTCTGTTCTGTCCTGTTAGCCTTTTTCTTGTGTCCGACACCCGGGTGTCAGACGTGCCGAGACCCGGATGTCGAACATGCCGAGACCCGGATGTCAGACATGTCAAGACCCGGGTGTCATGCAATGCCCTTCCGTATCTCCGTGTTTTCTTT